>Ga0126342_10017058_pt1 | contig 12589 bp, 9 predicted proteins | sample Cyp1metagenome_FD_92528 | JGI IMG/M metagenome (GOLD analysis project Ga0126342, IMG submission 92528) | Coral microbial communities from Lord Howe Island, Old Settlement Bay, Australia - Cyphastrea 1 metagenome | ecosystem: Host-associated > Invertebrates > Cnidaria > Coral ...
AAAAATAATTATGGAAAAAATAATTATGGAAAAAAAAAAGGTTCGTAACTTTTCTATCATAGACAGGCGGCGCCTGTAAATTGAAACGTTTTATTTTTTTCCATAATTCTGTCGGTGACTGTACCCTAAATTGTTGTTTGTATCCACAATATGATGTGCTTAGAATCAACAGCCACTTGATATCATGCTGCAAACGGACGAACCCAGTCCCTGATTCCCGGCTCACGAGTTCTCAAGGCTTATCAAGGGTAGTAAAGCCCCCAGCCGATCATCCAACCATCATTTGTCAGTTGTATCCCCATAGCATGGTAAAAAAGAATCCTATAGATGCTGCTCATTTCGCCATCAAATAGCCAATCAACATAAAGATATGCTATTATTGTATACATATATATATACATATCGCATAATATACTCCCATATATCAGAATGTTTGAATAGCTCATCTACCAGAAATGTCAAATCTATGTATATACAAATCCTTGTTTAGTATGGCCACCTATAACCATCAACCGGAATTGATCCAACAGAAGAAAATCATGTTCTTGATCAGTTGTTTCCCATTCTATAGCCATCTATAGCCATACTATGCCCCTATTACAACAACTGAAAGTCATTACTATACCCCATTCTATACCCATACTATACCCCATATTTCATGAGTTTTCCATGTTAAAGTCATTGTTCCAACTGGAAAAAAAACTCCTCTGGCGCTCCTTGAGACGCTGTTCGAACTCCGCCGAGGCAACCTGGGATCTTTTTGAACAAAAAACCATCGGACTGTTATATAGTTGTGTATATATATTATAAACCAAGGTAAATATATGCTGGGGATATGGAAATTTATGAAATATTACCATTATACCAAAAATTTGGCGAGAATACCAAGGTATTGTGGGGGGAAATTTGACGCAATTTATACCGAAGCAACACATGTTTCAGTGGTTTGTTCTCGCTGGGATTTAGGGATCCCCAAAAAGATCATGTCCCAATATGTCCCGATTTTATAACTGGTTGAGTCACATTTTTCATCTGCTTGGTGGTTGCTGCTAACCCTTCTGAAAAATGATGGAGTTCGTCAGTTGGGATGATGACATTCCCATATATTACGGAAAATAAAAAATGTTCCAAACCACCAACCAGTCATGAATAAATCCAAGGTGTTTTTTCCTTTAACCCATCAGTTCCAATGTCGCAGTGTCCGAGTTGCGTGGCGCACTCCAGGCGCTACCTCCAACAATTGTCCTCCGGCCTTCCTTGGGCACCGGGCTATGTAATGATTGTAATGGGGATATGACATGGGGATATTGTGAAGATAAGTATAGTTTCGTGATGTTTTTTTCATAGTCTACCTATTTACTTTGTTTCACGGGGATTTATTAAGTAAAAGTTGTTAATCAAAGAAATCGACTTGGAAATGTGTATACAATGACGATTCATGATGTTTTCTCATGAATAATTTAGTACAAAGATATATATATATATATGTAATTGATATATCAATTGGTATATATTACGGGATATGGGACAATGTTATCTTTAGAGCTGATAGTTGCCAATTTTTTATGGGTAGTGGTAGTGGGGATTTTTGAGTTCTACAAGTATGGCAATTCGGCCACTGATTACTGGTTGGTGGTTTGAACCCCTCTGAAAAATATGAGGTCGTCAGTTGGGATGATGAAATTCCCAATATATGGAAATTCATATAGCAGCCATGTTCCAAACCACCAACCAGATTAAGTAGTGTTACAAGTAGGACGCAGCCTCGTTTTTAAGGGTCGTCCCCATCGCCAAATTCCAACTGGCCCCTGGTGTTGGAGTTGATCTGCCAAGATCCCCCCAACATCCCCAGCATCTCGGGTCTCTCCGATGTTTCTCTCCAACCTTGAACTACCGTTTGGGTGTGTCTGAAAATAAGGTATATCCCCAACTATTCAGTTTAGTAGTGGTGGTGATGATGATGATGATGATGATGATGATGATGATGATCCAACGAATTGTTGGGTACTGTGTTTCCAAACACACCCATGTGATTCTTCATCATCCCTGGCTTCAAACGAAACCAAAACCCCCATCTGGCCATCTGGGCCAATCCGAAGAAAGTATCCCGACTATTGCTGGTTATATCTGCATCATATTCATATTCTTAGTTGATGTGATTTTTAGCTTTTCTCCATGATTGTTAGTTGATGTTAGTTACATACCTCCCATTCTTAAATATCGTTGATGCTAGTTTCATGGCTTTAGTGGATATTTTCTGATATTTTTTGTATGATATTCCCCCATATTCCCCCCATGTTTTTACGGCGTTCGGGGCCATCTAAAGAACGCCCCAGCTGCTGAATCCGCTCTTCCTCCATCTCCATGTCGGCTTCAAAGGCGCTGAAGCCCCCCTGGTCGCCCTCGCAGAGCAGAGCGCCGCCAGAGCCCAGTTGCGCCAGCCACAGCTTCCGACCCACCAGAAGGGCCAGTTGTACGCAGCACCCGGAGCGATCCTGATGGTGGCTGGGGAGGGGAGGGCATGAAAAATGATGAAGCAATGGTGTTTTATAGGGAATCAATGGGATTTTAGAAAGAATTCTATGGGATTTGATAGAAATGAAAATGGAATGGGATGTTATAGGGCTGAAATGTTTTTTTTTACAAATCTATATAATTGTGATTTAACCAACAACAAGGGGAATATCATCGGAATGGAATGGGGATATAATAAGATTTACCCTCTGGCAGTTTAACATAGCTTTGGAAAATCGCCATTTGTTCATAGGTAAATCATCTACAAATATAGCTATGTTAGATCACCAAATGGTAGTCAGCCAAAAATAGGAGGATCACTCCCCAACGGGTGGATAACTTGGATGTTCCCCTGGTCAAAGTCACCACATTCACCCCGGTTAAGGGGTCCTCATAATTTCCAGGATCATTCCAGAGTCGGGAAGGCCGACACTATCAGCAGATTCATGAAGCAAGCCAAGTGCACATGTAATCACGTCTGGGTCAGATCTAGTTCCAGAGGAGGACCCAGGGGATGTTGTTTGGAATTTGTGACCTACAAGTATGATCATGTTAAATCCTGTTTCCCTTCACGCTAGAAACCTATCAACTTATCAACTCACCAAGCCCTCCACGAATCGAACTTCGGAGTTTCCGTGCGAAATTTGCTGACGAACTCTTGGTCTAAGTCCGCCAGGGCTTGAACCAAGCTGTCCTTGATCCTCAGACGGACAGCCAGGACTGCCCCGGAGTGCCCAGAATTTCCGAGCTCCGAGGGCTCCGAGGGCTCCAAGTTGGGGGTGATCACAGAAACCTCCAACTCATACCTTCATGAGTTGAATCAGATTACTGAAGCCAGGATACCCAGTTTCCTTGGGTCTATCATGTATGGTTGTAACACACCAGTCTTGGGGTTGGTTGCCACATCAATCCAGGATCATGGGAAGAAAAACACGGGCTCCGATGGAGTGAGCATTGTTTTAACATCTATCTTCAGGATGTGTACCCAGGTAAGGTCCCAAATGCACACGAGAGACTGTCAGAGATGGCATTGGTATCACAATACCAGTTCCAACCATGTGGCAGGGAATCTAGACCTTACTATCATCAAACAACCATGTTGAACAAAACAGAATCGTTTTTCTGATTTTGTGGTTGTTTTTGGGTGTTCCAGGAATAGTCGGTTGCATATCTCTGAGACCCAAAAGGCCCCCGGTGTTCCTACGAAGGCCGAGTGTCTGTTCCTCTGTGGTGGTTTTGCAGAGTCGTGGCAGCAGTTTCTTGTGGAAATTTTGCGCTGAAAACTCGGAGCACCTGAGACGGATCTGAGATCGAACCCGAAAACCAAGAGAACTGCAGTTACAAAGATATCTGTATATATGATATGATATGATATGATATGATATGATATGATATGATATGATATGTGAATATATGGGGAAAATGTGTATGTATATATATATATATATTATATATATATATATACATGTGCAGGGGACTATTGGGTTGGGGTATATTTCGCGCCTCTTGGAACAGTTCCTTTTTGCCGCCAAAGTCATGAAGTTGAAGCCCGGATAAATTCGGCACATGGAATGGTCAAAAACATGTCAAAATGATTCTAAACTAACAACCCGAGCATTGGTAGCAACTCTCATCACAACAAGATGAACCATTATTTTATCGTGGTGACAATTATGACATACTTTGACCGCATGCCAAAACAATTTCAAAGGATGAAAAACCATGTAAGGCATACATTTGACGCCGAACCTGATTAGGTACAGAAACTATAGCCAATATAGGTGCAATCGATTGGTTCTTACATGTGCAATGTACCTGGGTGTTGCACCGCTAATAGTAACACTATTGTTTATCTGGAATTTGTTTTTCACGTGGTTGGTTCTCCACGTTGCATGTGGCTCAAAAACACAGCGCCGCGCCACGTCATCTGAAATGGCACATGTTTTCCTCTGAAAACACGAACACGGTAATCTATCGAAATCATCCCCCATGTATAGCCCGCTAGATGCATTGGGGCCGAGTCTATACAGAATAGCCTGGTATAACCTGGAATGGCCACATTATGGGCGTGTATAAAGTAGAAAACCAACATGTTTTGGTTCTAAAGTCACAAGCCAACGCTGTATAAAGTCGCCTGGCCACGTAAAAACATAAAAGTCGATGTTGGTGTTTGAGGGTATTTGTGAACGTTTCCCATTACTATAAATTGAGATGTGCAACATCCAAGCAATAATGCTTGTGTCGAACAGTGGTACTATAACATGGATTTGCCAGTAAACAACGATCGTTGTAATATCGATGGTGCTTTTCATCACGCCGATGAAAACATCGACATGACTGTGTATAAAGTTGACGGGCCACGTTCGAATTGTGGGGGAATATCATCGATCTCATCGATGGGGAACCCAAAAAACATCGAAACCGAATGAAACCCACAGCCAAACAAATATCGATATCGAAGTCGTTGACAACATCGATTTTGTTTTTTTTTTCAGGGGTGTAACCCGGCCAGGCCACTTTATATTTCTCTGCTCGGGAGCGGGTATAAAGTGATCCAACCAACATCGATTTGGTTTTTTTCAGGAGTGTAAAGGCCACTTTATAGAAAGGGTTTAAGGGGCTCGGCCTCTGCAGACGGTGTCAGGTGACGAGGAGACACTTTGTGGTGTACTTGGGGGCGGACGATTTCAATTTCCATGTGTTTTTTGTTAGCATTATATATTTTTGGTACCTGTGCGCTTCCATTTTGGGAGCACTATGGGCGGCGCCAGAATCACTTGGACATGCCGTTTGGATCACTTGAACATTAGGGATCACTGAGAGTCTTGTAGGGTCACCTGAACATGAGGTTGCGGATCACTTGAACATTAGACACTTAGACACCCTTCACACCTTTAGGGTTTACCCCTTAGGGGACAGGGGGGCGGGGACATGGGGACATGGGGGCACCAGCAAAACAAGCACATTTCATCATCCTTTTCACCTTTAGGGTTTGACACCTTGGAGTTTCGCTTGCGAAGATCATCCAGATAGATTCAGGTCAATCCGAAATAGGTCCACCAAACTGACATCCTGCCACTTTTTCAGGGACATGCTTCCTCCAGCAAGGGAAAAACACACCATTTGAAAGAACGAATGGGACAGTGGGACACACCAGAACGTAAGATGTGCCTGAGGTGTAGCAGGTACGAATTCAATAAACGGAGCCCGTCTACGATGCCTCCTATCTGGATAAGGTTCACTACGAAAATCGACCGATTTGACAAGAAGTCCTTCAAGATCCTTTTGAAGAAAGGAAGTAGTAGTATGTAGTGATGTTAAAGCAGATCCTACTGAAGTTTTCAAGGCCCTTCCAAGAAAAAAAGCACATGTTCGGTCGCGGTGATTCTTGGTAGACCCGCTGATCGATCTGCAACGCTTCACGGTTGCATTTTGTGGCGAAACACCTTAGGTTCAGCTAAGTTCTAATTGGCGGTGGGTTTCCTTCATTAAGAACTATTCTGTTTTGGTTCAACTTTTGAGCTAATGTCTGTGCCTTCTATCTTCATCCGTTTCCCACCGAACTGGAGAAGAAAGCAAGCAGCGATTCAATCTCACCAGTGGGACACACCTGCAAATTTAAATCCAACGGGTGTCTTGACATATCTTGCACTCAAATGCACTCAACGTAATGACAATAGAATGATGGTGTTTTCATTTGGTTGCTTGCTGTATTGCACAGGCCCAACCTTCAGATTCGCAGGCCTTCATCCCGAATTCGAAGCACCTTTTTGTGCCAGCAAACCTGACGGCTCAGATCTGGAAGTGAGTGGCATCGTCCACGTCCTCTGGGTAAATTTCCGGGACTCAGTGCCGGACGCGACGGTAAAAAAATGAGTTCATGTTTTGACAGTAATCTCAATAAGTACGGCTATTCGGGGACAAATGCAAACACTTTGCTTCACAGGCAAAGTCTGCAGCACTTGCACCGGCAATGATCGAAATCTTGAAGCCAGCTTTTGTGAGGGTTAGTGGCCCCGAACTAAGAAAGAAATCCAATGACCATAGGTGCAAGGACTAATGGGCTTGAAATCAAAGCGCTGCAAAGTAGAGCTCCATGATTGGATACATCTCAACAATGACAACCTCAGTACCAAGTCATTCTTGATTGATTATAAAGCCCAGAGCGCTAAATGTCCCACATTTTGTGCCAATTTATGAGGGGCTTGGCGGCCGGCCATGCCATTGGTAGCTAATTTCTCTCTTGAGAAATCCATATTGTTGACAGATTTTGGTGTTGAGCCCCCTGCAACCAAGCGTCTCATGTTCCTCAGGACAGCGTTCTCACTTTCCAGCCATCGAACCTGCGCAGTCACCTGATGTTCAAACAGCTTTAGCTAGTTTTTTTTCCACCGAACATGCTGGCGGCGCGCTATGTGCACTCACTATGCAGCAGTTTGCCCCCACACAAGCATTGAAAAACTAGACGACAGCGTGACCCGAAAGAAAAGCAGGAGAGAGTAGGTCACAAGAGGATGGAAAGGAAGATATGATGACACGACGGATGTTTTACAGTTATGTTGAAAAATTCCTGCATTAGACATAGAACGCTCCATACAGCGCGTTAACAATATAGGAAGTATGACATCCTATGAAGGGAACAATATAATGTTTCCGTGATACGCGCCACGTCGAAATTGGATCGGATAAACTTTCGCCGAAAATCAAAAAATCACAAATGGATAAAATAGTGCCGCAACGTGAAATGACTTCTGAAATGATTGAATGAGTTCACTCGCACAAAGCCCACATCCTTTTTGACACGCCTCAGAGAGCGCTGGGGGTAACACATCTGAGTCTCAAAGCAGCATCACATTCCCTTCGGATTGAAGCTGTATTTCCATCAAGACAAGAAAAAGGAGGATGCACATTGCTTGGAGCATCCACCCCCCTACGGGGAAATCAAAACTTGCAGGCGCAGTTCCAAGGCAACAATGGAAGCCTGGCAAGCCACAATAAATTGCCTGAGGTGGTGTCGAGCCAATTGTAAATGAATATCAAGGTTGGAGAGATCATGGCCATGATCTTCAAGGGTATCTCGGCATTCGTCTAAGGCAAATAACAAGCTCTGGCAGGTCCACTTCAGAAGCATAAATTGCTGCAATTGGCTAAGAAGTACTTGAACATGACCCCTTGACAACCTCCTCATAGCTCTGATCGCCACAGAGCAGCCAGAGAAAGCAGGTAATGAAACCGGCGGTAAATCCACTCAATGCAGCAAGAAGATAATGAACACGAGAATATGAGTGCTTTGGTCGCAATGATTCAAATAGAATACAGCCCCGAGCCGCTGCAGACATATGGAGTTTGAAAATCCAATTTGGTGTGGGCGGGAGGGTTGAGGACTTTCAGAAGGACCAAAAATTTATTTGGTCCCCACCCACCCACCACCTTGAGACGTAAAAACACACGTACATAAACTTGAACGTGCTCAAACCTTGAAACAACAATGAGTGGATTTTCAGATTTGTGCGTGTCGTTAAAAAACTTTTGATGCACTTCACATGGAGGTTAGGAGACACTCTTGATTTGTGCGTGTCACCTGAAACAAAAAAACAAATAGGGAATTGGACACTTCTCGATTTGTGCACTGCCCCAAGTAATGTTGCAAACCGCAGTTGCCAAAAAGGGTTTATATAAACCCTTATATATTGCAAAAAGGGAACTTAAGATCCCAAAGCAATATATATATATAACAAGCGCGCTACAACACCAAACGCTGGCAACACCCAGGGCGAAGAAGCGCGGGGAAATGGCAAACAATCGCGGAGAGTAAAAAGGGAAAGGAGCAGAGCAAGAGGAAAGGAAGCATACACAGAAGGAATTTTAAAAGCAGCATCAAGTACTGCTGAAGTCAACTAAACTGTAAAACCTTACGAACCTTCGGTTCAGAACAGGCGAATGATGATGAAAGATAATGAAGGATGAATGAAGTTGTTGATGCACGGTTCTGGTGACGCGAAATCACACATTTTTCCAGGCAAAACTGCTGATTATGAACTCATGTTAGCCTGAAGATGACGCCAGTGAACCGCGACTTGCAACGTCTGAATCAAAAAAGCCTACAAGTCTCAACAAGCCTAGGGTTCACAGCCAGCACCCCAGTTTGTTCCACAAACACAGTTGAAACACAAACTTATTTCCTTTATGCAAAAAAAAACACACACAAAGAAACCTTTACACACAGATGCTTGTCCTTTACACAGAGCAATTTTTACACACAGAAGCCTTTACACACATATGCTTTTACACAAAGCATCACAAAGCAGTTTTTACCGACAGACCCTCTCACACACTCACACACAGATGCTTTTACACACAGAAGCGTTTACACGCAGAAACCAATGCGTTTGCACACAGAAGTTGTTACACACAGACGCCTTTGCACAAAGAATCTTACACTCACGGAGAAGCTTTTACACGCACACACCTTTACACACAGAAAGCTTTTACACACAGAGGCTTTTACACAGAGAAGTCTTTACACAGAGCAGCTTTTACACGCAGGAGCTTTTACGCACAGAAGCTTTTGCACAGAGCAGTTTCATGGTAGCAATTCTTTCGCTTTTGGGAACTAGAAAAACCATATGCGACAACATTTTCCCAACCCAGAGGTCACACCCTTGCCTCACCAACTTCCTGGTGGAGGCGGCGGTTCAGTGCCACCGCTTTTTGCAGCACTTCCAGTGCCTGAAGCGCTCGGCTGTAGAAACCAGGGGTGCGTGGAAAGATTTCTAATAGTTGTTCGAAGATCAATGGCTGGACCATGTGGTGGAATACCCAATCATCACCCCGTATGTCGTGTATTGGGTGGTCAATGACTTGGATGATCATGGCATGATCATGACGTTAAGGACATCGCCATTGTCAATACTAAACGTGTCTGGCTCCCCATTCCCCCCTTGGCCAGCCGGGCTCTTGGCAGAAGCGCCGGCGCCTGGAATTACTGGCCAAGAATGGAGCTGTTTGATCTCTTTTTCGAAATTGCGCACGATTTACAGCAGATAAGGCCATGTTAAGGGTTCCCCAATACGAACCCATCATTTCCGTTGAGGCCATGTGGGATCGCAAAACATTGTACTAAAGTCTCAGATTTGCACTGTTCATCGATTTTTGCATGGCGTTCATCGGTTCCTCGCTGGCCCATCCCTTCCCTTCCCGTGACATCGCTAGAATGATGGTTAGTAGGGGTAAATATCCATAACTACCCTAGAATAATTTGATTTCAGGCTCATAATTATCGTGGAGGACTATGTGTCTTTTCAATGTTTTGGTTTTTGAGCTTGGCTTGCTGGCTTGTGTGGCTGTGGTGGCTTTTTGCCGCTTTTGCGGCGTTTGCCGCTCTTGTGGCTTCTTGGCTTTTGTAGCTTTTGTGGCTTTTGGCTTCTCTGCCACTTGGGGCTGGCGCCAGAATCACTTGGACACTGCCGTTTGGATCACTTGAACATTAGGGATCACTTAGGTTGCGGATCACTTGAACATTAGACACTTAGACACCCTTCACACCTTTAGGGTTTACCACTTAGGGGACAGGGGGGCGGGGACATGGGGACATGGGGACATGCGGGCACCAGCAAAACAAGCACATTTCATCATCCTTTTCACCTTCGGGGTTTACTTATTCGGGGCATTGGGGGCACCAGCACAAGAACCACATAACATTTCATCAACCTTTTCACACCTTGCGGGTTTGACACTTAGGGGACAGGGGGGCGGGGACATGGGGACATGGAGGCACCAACAAAACAAGCACATTTCATCATCCTTTTCACCTTTAGGGCTTGACACTTAGGGGACAGGGGGGACATGGGGACATGGGGACATGCATGGGGGAACATGGGGGGACATGGGGACATGGGGGCAACGGGGACATGGGCAGCACAACTTTAGAATTGGACACACGGGGACGACGCGGACAGGGCTGTCAACAAGGGAAATCATACGATTGACATCCATCATCAGTGCAAACAGCAGAGCCATGCTTTTTCCATCTGCGACGTTGTGTTCAAGGCGTGTCTATCTTACGCTGGTTGAACATAAGCGGGCATGTGCAACATGTCAACAACGGCAACAAGTTCTGTTGACCCTGTCTCAAAGGCGTCAAGTTCATTATAAGCCCCCCCCAGCAGCCCGTGTTAAGCATAAGCAAGCATGTGCAACATCATAGGTGGACATGTGCAACAGGTCAACAATGGCAACAAGTTCCATGGACCATGTCTCAAAGGCGTCAAGAACGTTAAAATAAAACCCCCAACTCCTGTGTTGACCATAAGCGGGCATGTGCAACGTGTCAACAACTGCAACAAGTTCCATGGACCCTGTCTCAGAGGCGTCAAGAACATTACAAGACCCCCTCTGTGCAACATGTCAAGAGTGGGGGATGAGCCACATAGCCCACATACAAGCGATCAAAAACGCAACGCTCACTCGAGAAAAACGCGAATGTTCAAGCGACCCCCCGGCCCACTATGGGCTTCCATTTTGGTGCCACTGTGCGCTTCCATTTTGGGGCAAGCGTGGCACTTGGCGACATCGACTTTCACTTTGTGTGGCAGGCATGGGGCTCATGGCACTGGGCTGGCTCTGGTGGCGCGATTGGGTCCCGTTTGGCGCCGTGGTCGCCAGGGCTGTTTGTGTGGCAGGCGTGGCACTTGCCGACATCGACGTCCATTTTGTGTGGCAGGTGCGGCACTTGCTGAGTTCGACCTTGACTTTGCGCGGTAGGTGTGGCGTTTGGTGACATCGACCCTCACTTTGTGTGGCAGGCGTGGCACTTATGGCACTGGGCTGGCTCTGGTGGCGCCGTGGTCGTCGCGGCTGTTTCTGTGGCAGGCGTGGCACTTGGCGACATCCAGTGTCCTTCACATACCGCTCTGTCGCACACAGCTCCTTCACACACAACATTGTCACACACAACTCTTTCACACACATTAATGCTTTGACACACAACTTTTTGACACACATTTCACTTACTACTATTTCCCACCATCTTTCCGGCCCATGCCGTTTCTCTTTCCTGCCTTTCCCATCTCATTTTCACATCTGCTTGGTGATTATTGGAAGAAGTTGACATGTGTGGGTATCTGGTCCTTTAATTTTCTTTATTTGTCATTATTTGTTACTAGTTGTCCTTAAATGCTCTTTTTCAATCACCTTATTTTTCGCTATTTATTTCTCCTTGTTTTACCATAGGCTCCTTTTGGGGGGGGTCTCAAATCGGGATTATGATAGGCCAAGCACAGCTTCTGTCCGGCCCCTGACTGTAAGAAGCCGTCTCAAAGCTTCCGAATCCCCGACGCAAGCGCTGTTGCAGAGATCGGCCTTTGCTGTGTAGGAGGCTTGCCCTTTCAGCGCCATGCAAACTTTCAATGTGGCATCGGCAGAGACACAGACGTACTCTTCATTGCGCTCCAACGTCAATAGCAAGCTGCTCCGCAGAGATTGGAGAGCTGAGGACATAAATACGTCTTCCACGATGGGCTACCAATGCCTTGTGTGAGCAGGGTACAGTTTGCAAGCGGAGTTCCCTTGCTCCTTTGAAATGACAAAGAGCCTTGGCCATACGCTCTTCGCATTCGAGCGACGAATGAGAAGCTCCTCCTTGCTGCCTGAACTATTTAATGGGTTTAAAAGTATTAATTCTCCAGAGCATGAAAACTTTTGCAACTTTGAAACTGTCAAAATTTAATAGATTAAAAAGAGCCAAAAACATTAAAAGTTTTAATCCTCCAGTGGACCCAGACTCCACCGGACAAGCATTGATTTAATGGATTTAAAAGCGTTAATGCTACAGAGTGTGCCAGAGCATTAAAACTTCTTTTAAAAAACATATTTAATGGATTTAAACATGTTGTGTTGATATGTCTTGGGGAAGAAGCACTTGCAGAATATGACCTGAAGGTCCCTCATACAGATATATATATATGCTACCCCCCCCCAAGACCTACATTTTTTGTATTAGGTATGTCCTTGGCTGCCTTGTCTTTCTTCTCATCTTCTCACCTATTGCAACACTGCATCAGGAAAGTAGCTTGTG
>Ga0126342_10017059_pt1 | contig 12589 bp, 8 predicted proteins | sample Cyp1metagenome_FD_92528 | JGI IMG/M metagenome (GOLD analysis project Ga0126342, IMG submission 92528) | Coral microbial communities from Lord Howe Island, Old Settlement Bay, Australia - Cyphastrea 1 metagenome | ecosystem: Host-associated > Invertebrates > Cnidaria > Coral ...
ATAAAATAAATAAAATAAATATTTATTTTATTTATTAAAATTTAGAGCTCTAACTTAAAGGAAATTCAGAAGGAATCTTCAGCCGTCAAATAGTACAGAAAGGTCTCTCTAACATATATATATGTATATAGTTATCTTTAAACATCCTATATATATATTATAATTATGTATGTATGTATATATATAAGTATATGAGTATATATATATATATTTATGTATAAACGCGTCTAGCTGTCTATGACATTATAAACAATATATATATAAAACATATCACACATTATATAGTTATCCAGTGAAACCAATCATATCTCCTCCCAACGCGGCATCCAGAAAAACTGCTGGGCTATTTGCAGACACACCCAGAAAAACTGCTGGGCACTTTTTTGTCATGATATCCAATCCAACTATATACAACCATATATTCGATATTACCATATATTACCTATATACATATATATGTATGTGAATATATATATATATATATATATGTGTATATATATATATATATATTCAATGATATCCCAGATATCATAGTCATGTTTGCAGTTGAAGCCATATTTCAATTGGTTCTCAAGGATGACTCCCCGTAGAAAAAATGAGGCGCCTCCTGCCGATTCTTGGTATCCAAGCACGACCACGCACCGGAGCCTTGGGTCGTGCGGTCAACGCGTCAACGCAACGCGATCGAAAACGGGAACCTATATATATATATGTATGTATGTACATTTGAAATTTAAAGTGTGTACGTCTATGACATGGTATGACATGGTATGACATGGTATGCATGTACATATACATGCCATACATGCCACCACACGAGTCAACCCATGGGAACCGAATGTCCCAGGCTCCTCGCAAGCCCCAATGGTTGGGGTTGATTGGGGTTGACAACCCCAATGAGAGTCATCTAACTTGGGGGTTTCCACTGAATCACACGTGGATATGAAATCATATGAAAACATATGAAATCTAAATATATAATTTATTTCAATAATAGATTTAAAATTTATGATTTCAGTGCTACAAATCATCAGATATAGTAGATCTACTATTTATATATATATATTTATATCTGGTGATCTCTCATCCCAGAGGGTTGACCAGTGACAGCCATTGATGTCAGGCAACGCTCCAGGGCTTCAGAGCAAGCAATGAAACTGGAGAGCTCCTTGATGCTTCCATCTACCTTGGCTGGGATATGTTTAAAAGATCTTCTAAAATAAGAGACCGCAACAAAAGTTGACCAGCAAAAATTGTGATTCACCCATCAATATGATCGTTGTAACATGTTTCAACAATCAAAGATGTTATTATTATTACTCCGGGTAAATTATAACATTTCACTAACCTGAATTAAGGCCATTTGGGGATGATTTCCCTTACTAACCATGATTCCCAGCGAGGTCGCAGTGAGGTCGTTTTTAATGGGTAAATCCACTATTTCTATGGCCATGTTCAATAGCTTTTTGTATGTTTACCAGAGGGTATGTCAAATTACCAAAGGCTACACTATCATTCTTAATATCATCATCATGGGATTGTCTACACATGGAATGGTTAATGTGGGATATGGATAATGTGGGTAAAACAACAATACCACATCCCCCAAATCACAAATTTTATAGATGATATAAACATGTATAAACCATTCCCAGTCATGGGTGGTTTATGACATTGTTTTTACCCACATTATGTCAAATTTCCAATTACTATTGGGTTTATTAACCACTATTAACCACTATTAACCACTATTAATCACTATTAACCACTATTAACCACTATTAATTCTTCCACTGTTATACTCATCTTATAACCATCAAACAATCTTGGTTTTCGGCTCGTCCTCTCGGGACGATCGGGACATTGTCGGGACAAAGGCACGGCCGGCGTGCCGGACGTGGCATCATCCTCCATGCCCGGTTCCGGGGAGCGTACCTTGGAGCGTCATCAGTTCCAGTTGGTTCAGAATGGGAATGGGATTCCCCGTTGGGCCAGTGATCATGTGGAGAATCCCCTATTTTGGCCTTGGTGATTGTAGAACTGGTTGGTGGTTTCAACCAACCCCTCTGAAAAATCATGGAGTTCGTCAGTTGGATATATAAATATACAACCAGTAGAGACTTGGGAAATCTGGACCCTAGACCCTGCAATCTCCTGGTTTTCACAGCAAATAGCTTGTAGGGAAGGATCTCTGCCCCCTGATTCATATATTTCACATGGACATCATGGGTATTGACCCATTCCCATATCCAGCTCTATGAAAATCAATACTGATCCATAGCTGACCAGCGGCTGGTTTCTTCCAAGATCCGGTCCTCCACAAGTGGAAGCTCCAGACTGTCTCCACTATCGAGTTCTGTGGTCTTGGACAGACCGTTTGAATGATCTTCTGCATAGAATGAGGGCAAACTTGTTGCATGTCATGGTCCAGCCAACCTATGTTGATTGGAATCAACATAGAACCATCATGAGCCATGATGCCAATTGAGCTCAAGGTGGTGCAGAAGGGTGACCGCTGCTTCTGCTGCGGGTTGGTCGATTTCAGTCAACATCAAGCCCGACTGCTTCATTGCTTTATGTATAATACATCCTATAGCCCTGTGTCCGCTGGCTGCTTACATTCCCGGTTCTTTTGCTTACATCCCCGTCTGATCAACATGTAAAAACCCATGGCTTTTTGACCTCCAAAAACCCCCCCAACCTCTGCCATAAATGGTGTAGAGATTCACCATCTTTGAGCACAAGATGGGGCCCCCAGTCGAGCTCGCGTTCAGTTGGTTTATAAGTGGTTGAATTCTATGGTTTATGGTAGATATTTCACGAACTAGTTAATGGGGATTAATTCATGGTTTATAAACCAACTTATAACTGGGGGGCCCCATCCTGCACCCAAAGATCAAATTCGTACCCTTCTGTCACCAAACATTGCAATTGACCAATTCCCGGGAAAATCCTCTCTGAATGAGGGATTTTACATTGCCACGTTTGATTACCAGCGGATATACTGTAGATACTGTACATCCACATTGTAAATTTTATCTGGATGATAATCCTACCATCCCCTAGCTATTGAACTGGTCTTTCTTCTGTTAGAAGTGTCGTTTTTCAACGATTTCCATATATACCATTAACAACTGACATTCATACTGACATTCACATCATTCATATAAATAGAATATTGGATTTGGTTTAACATCAATCCTAGAAAAATCGCCGGTATATACCCTCTGGTAAATTAACATAGACCCTGGCAGATAGGGGTTGGAAGACTAGTTATTAAAAATTGGTGATTTTCAGGGTCTATGTTTATTTACCAGAGGGTACCACTTGCCATTATGTTATATGTTCCAGTGATCTCCATGTTTTTCATGAAATACCAAGTACATACTGCCATGGATATAATTTACCCAGAAATACTGTGGTTGCGAAATCCACCACCAAAAGGATGGTTGAAACTGTACCCTAAAATAATGAGATCAAACACCTATCAAATCTATCAATTACCCTCTGGTAAACTAACATAACCATGGAAAATCACCATTTTTAATGGGTAAATCCACTATAAATCACCATTTTCAATAGCAAACTGTTGACATAACCAGAGGCTATCAACTGCTGCGGGATCTCCCAACCATCCACAGATGAAAGATGTGGTGCTCTTTTTTGGGCCCGGACGACCAGGGCATTCGCATTCTTGGTAGCTCCCAAAATGCTTCCTCGCAGCCGTGCAAAGCGCCTGCAGAACGTCGCAGCATGTCGCAGCAACGAACTGGGTTTGCCTGTAGTAACCTCCAGAAAGATATTGGGAGGTTGAACTGATCACTATTTTCATAGGATTTTACATACGATCTTTTTGGGGATAGAGTAGAATCACATAAATCAAAAAAGAAACTATCAAAGCCGAGTAGAATAACGTAAATCAAGATAGACACTATCAAAACCTATTATTTATTCTACCATGTTTGGAGGGGATGAACATCCATTTATCAGCTTCTTTGGTGCTCACTAGGTTACAATGGGGTTGTTCGGCACATATCCATGTGGAAAGCGCATGGATCTCCAATATTTACTTACCGGAGGGTATTCCCAAAAAATGTGGTAACCCAGAAATGAAATAATTTGAAGTTTCAAGCCCATAATTTTCACCTTTCTTGATGATCAAACTTGACGGGAATTCGAATAGTTTTCAATTAGCAAACAGCGCACCTCCGCTAAGCGTCACTGGTAGCGCTATTGCCCCTTCCGCAAGGATGTTCTTATTGCAGTTGCTTACCCAGTTTCCACCAAATACATCCCTTTACTTTTCTTTTTGCTCTTGCCTTCAACTATCTTGCAAGGCCCTACTCAAATACTCATCACATTCCTTTAACAGTTGGAGCATAAAACTCCTCAAAATTGTGAAAGTCACATTGATGCGTCCCATTCACGGCAAGGGATATTTCACTTTGGGATATATGATATGCTTGGGCAAACCATGACATCATGACAAACCCATATTCTAACTACAGTACCAAGCATACAAGCCAAATATGCCAACATATTCATGGAATTTATGAGGAGCCCGAAATTCTTGATGGGGGCCTACTCAGGAATCCCCTCCCATCTCCAATTGTCATCCAGGCTATCATCCCGGTCAACAGCATCAAGGGACCTGAAATTTTTACAGAACTAAGATATGCTAAGATGATCTAATAATACCCTCTGGTTGTCAACAGTTTGCTATTGAAAATGGCCATTGAAATAGTGAGTTTTCCCATGAAACATGGTGATTTTCCATAGTTATGCTAGTTTACCGGAGGGTAATAAACCACGGTTTCTGGGAAAGGCTGGAATATATTTGGGGAATCGGATTATCCTGGTTTCACGGAAATGGGAAATGGATGGATGCCACCAACTCTTTCAGTGACTCAGGTCTGCCATGGCATCTCACGTTCATATTCGAGAGCCTAGCACTAACAAACAGGAACAGATTTCGCGCGACTAACTGACTTTTTTTGCACAAGTGAACAAAAAACATAGAAACACCACAGCATCATTGTGGAAACCGCAGCAATCAATGCAGCAACAGGAGAAACTCCAAGCCTCGAAAGATCTTTGGGTAAAGCCACAAGCAAGTCGCTTGGAGTGTTCTCATCCATCCCTGCTTTTGTTGCCTGCGGGGTGAACCAAAAAAAAACAGGGCCACGAAAAGTCGAAAAACCATGGAAAAACCATGGAAAATCATCTGCAGACAAGAATAGATCAACTTGGCAATTCCATTGATCAGTTGCATTTTTTGTCACAATTCCAGTGGAATTGTAAGAAAAATCCATAGACTTCCCAACTTGATCAATTCCACTGACACCATATTTCCATAGACGTCCTAGGTCTTGTATTTTTGCTGTTTTTTTCACCTTGTCAGGCCAGGTGGATGGTGTATAAAACCCGGCAAACAGCGGGGATTTTTCACAAACCGAACAAAAAAGAGGGCTGGTTGGTGGTATACCTACCCCTTTGAAAAATATGAGTTCGTCAGTTGGGATTATTCTTCCCAATATATGGGAAAAATCCATTAAAATCATTTTAAATCCATTAAAATCCAGTAAACCACTACAATCCATTAATCCCAATAAGTCCCAATAATATAATTCATGTTCCAAATTCCAGTCACCACCAACCATGTTGGGGAAATTCTGGTTGATTTCCGTGAGCGTGGGTTTCATCATCACTAACCAATAACTGTCGGACTTCTGTTAGATACGAGCATATTGAACTACTTGTACAATATGGGTTTTTATAGTGGGTTTATATCTTTCAATATCTTGCCAAATTTGTTTTTTAGGTTTAACGCATTTTAAAGCACCATAAGTCATAGAGCTACCCCTAGTTATCATCCATTTGATTTTTGGATTTTCCATTACAAAAGACCATGAAGCGATAAAGGGGATCCCCATGACTATGGACGCCCCACAGATGGAATGATGGTCCCTATATGGGATACGAAATAACAAAAAGGGACCCGAAATTGACCACAAGGGCTGTTAAAGGAAATAGGGAACCCATAGGAAAACTAAAAAAAATGGGGAACCAATGTACAAATTGAGAAATACAATACCATACAATACCAATAAATTAGCTGTGTTCAATATCAGGAGAACTATTAATTCCCGGACCCAAACGGTACCCTAAGTCATAGCTGGTTACTGGATAGTTTATTCCAGTCATATATGGAGGTTTCCACCAACATATGGGTGATTACCCCAGTTATCATCCATTTATAGATGGAATTGTCCCTTATATCAATGGGTTGGTTTAAGGGAAAATCTACAGGAAAGAATGTTTTTCCCCACCAAATATGAGGTTTTCCTTTAGATTTTCCCTTAAACCAATCCAATGATTATAAACCACCCAGCGATAAAGGGGTACCCCCTATGACGATTTGGAAACCCCCCAAAAAAATAGAGGTGACCCGCCTTGTCAACGAGCTCAGCGAGTGGAGCTCGTAAAGAAGCCATGGCCTGCCATCATCATCATCTGGGTAAATTATAATATTTCACTAACCTGAATTAAGGCCATTTGGGGATGATTTCCCTTACTAACCATGATTTCCAGTGAGGTCGCAGTGAGGTCGTTATAATTTATCCAGATCATCATCATCATCTAAGTAGTGTGTATATAAATCTATCATAATCTAACTATAATCTAACTATAATGTGTACAAGTATTAAAATATATTATATACATATTCATATACATAAGATTTACAAAGATTTGATGTGTTTTCCCCTGGGTAGATACTCTTCCCGATATCCGTTCGAATAAGGGGAAGACCTCCGATCTCCTGCAGACCTGCAACAGAAACACATGAAAAAGAGTGATGCTTTCAAGGGTTGACCCAGTTCAATCAGACATCTCAAGCATCTGTCATTGATAATCTCAATACTTATATGGGAATGTGTCAAAACCTTGTACCCCTGGTGAACCCCAAAATAGCTGGTAAATGGATGTTCATCCCACTAAAAATGGTATGTATAGGTATTGATCCATAGCCATATGGGGATTTCCATAGTCATGGGGGTACCCCTTTATCGCTGGATGGTTTTTTTTTGAGGGAAAATTCCAATCTATAAATAGATGATGACTGGGGGTACCCCCATTTCAGGAAACCTCCATATATCCTTATCCAACTTACCCTCCAGTAAATTAACATAGACCCTGGCAGTTGTCGGGGTTGGAAGATTAGTTTCCACTAAAAATGGGTGAGAAAATCAGGGTCCAACTGTTAATTTACCAGAGGGTAATTATCTTATCATTCCAATATTCATCCCGTCCCTCTATTTTTGATGCTTACTCCTCCAGTCTGGTGCTGAAACCCAAGTTGGACGGTTCAATCCGTACAAAATCATCCGCCAATCATGGCGTAATCACCGTTGAATGACAACGGAGTCCACAATTTTGACACATGAACCTCCAATTTGATGATTGCCAATTTTATCATTCAACCCCCATAATCTATGCTTGATACTTATAGAAACCCTTAACAATATGCCAAACAACTTTGAACATCTGGAAAATATGGGAAAATATCATCCCTAGCAGCTATACCTTCCTGGAAACACTTGAAAAAACAAATCTCTTTAAGCTTGCTATGAATACCATCTCCAATATTGAAGGCTTGAAGACCAGCTCTACCCGTTGATCCCCCACGGCTTCGCAGCACCTTTTTGAGCTGATCACGTTGTTTCAACTCGAACCTCAGCTGCAGATTGAGGGACCTCCAAAGAATGGGGAACCTGGAAACCTGGGAACCTCTCTTCTCTCTTCGCTCAAAGAAATGGGCACATATGGAGGTGTCCTTTATTTACGTTAAGGACACCTCCAGACACCTCCAGACACCTCCATAATCCAGTCGTCATGGGTCGGACGACTGGGGATTCCTAGTGGTTTTCTTACCCCAAGACATGTGGATTCCTACTGAAACACCCCAAAAATGTGGCTCTTAGCACACAAAAAACCGACAGTGGACCTATGTATCGAATTGGTTTTGTACACTGCAAAAAAATGAGTGATATCAATAAAGAACACAAGTATTGAGCGTATCATGGGCAATCTAACTGGACATACGATCAACATGATAATTATTTGGGTCGGTCAAACGATGGGGTGTACTCCAATTCATTGCAGTTTTAATTGTACACATGATGATTCATGAGTGGATTTGGGATATACCCGAATTTCTCGCAGTCTCAAATCTTGGTTGAATGATAAATGACTGGTTGATCACGCTTACTGGATGTTAACGGGTAACTTCATCATTATTGGGTAGTTAACTCCATCAGTGTTGAGGAAATGGATAGAGTGTGATACATTGGCTCAAATCCTGCCCAGCATGATGTTCCTCATTCAAATTGCTGTGGAAGATATTGCCAGAAGGAGTCAATATTATTTGCATTCCCAATCTTTCATTATATATATTCCTAATTATATCCTGTAAGATACTGTAAGAACTCATTGTAAATTTGCAGCTGCTTAGAACATGTCATTCTACACGCATAAAAAAATGAAGATTGAACTACACAACCGATCCAGTGGCTTCAAATATATAAGCTAAATCAACATTCCCATTTTTTTATGGCTTAATGTGGGATAATAATGGATTAATATGGGCGAACGACCCCATGTTTGATGCTTATGATGTCCATCTCACATTGGGTCAAACACCGCGTACTAAGTGGGACGCGCATCCAAATCATCCAAGTTGAGGCTTTCTGTGTCTGGATGTTCTGTTCAAATTTGCAGTAGAAATGTATGTGATGATGGTATGAAACCCCATCAGCAGCCAATAGTTGTTTACAGTACTATTTCTAGCCACAACGTTTTTTTGGCCATACCCCAACAGCTGCAGCTTTGCTCGTCCAAGAAAATCTGTGGGCCGGAACACCAATGATATTCGAATCAACCAAGAAAATGTTAACCTATGTTACCCTCTGGTTATTTAACATAGCCATGGTATAGATGGCCCATAGAAATAGATGGTTTACCTATTAATAGCATGGTGATTTTCCATGGCAAACTGTTAAATTACCAGAGGGTAACCAGCACCAGCAAGTCGTCAATTCTGCCGGTCTTTTTTTGCCATGGGCTTTCAGGAAAAATAGGCTACTCCGTTTGATGGCCATAATTTTGGGCTACACGGCTACGTCTCATTTTCCGACCCCAAAAAATCTATGATTGGTGAAGTCCCATTACATTCCCATATGTCGTCAATGAGCTTTGGGCTTTTGTTTATTATCATTATTTACTATTGTTTATTCTTTCCAGGTTCCATTATGATCCCTCCTGATTAGACTCCCTAGCAACTCATAGAAGAATAGGTTAACATCATCCCATTCTAATTGGTTGGTTGGTGGTTTCAACCCCCTAAAAAATATGCTCGACAGTTGGGATGATAATTCCCAATATATGGAACATTCCCAATGTTCCGAACCACCAACCAGCCATATGTTAACATCATCCCATTCTTAATGGCTCCCGAGACCCGTTATTAGACACAGATGAACCGAACCCCAACAAGGCCCTGGCAAATCTTCCGGTTTTCGCCTTGAGGACGGAGTTTTGATATCTTCACTGAAACCCGCCTCTCGAAAAAAGCAGCGCAGAAGTTCTGTTGGATCCCAAGTTCTGTTTTGGATTCTTGGGTGTAAGAAATCGTGTCGCGGGAAGTGATTTTGAGATATTATCAGAATATTATTCACCCATAGGATCCATGTATGGTATATATGCTAACATTTGGGGTATATTGATGGTAAAATATGGTAAATGTTACCATATATAGCATACATGGATCCTATGGGTCAGAATATGCGACTCTGAATGTCATCTAAATGGTACTAGGACGAGGTATTAAACATGATTTTCTATGATTGAATATGATTAAACATTCCCAGATGCTCCATGTATGGAATATTTACCTACATTTGGTTGATTTTTGGGGTAAATGTAGGTAAATATTCCATACATGGAGCATATGGGATTAGTGAACCACATTTTGGGTGGCAGACTATCTACGGTTGAAATCGCCACGGCAAACAAACAAAGCCATCAGCGGAGAACGTCTTCCGGTGCTTCAATCTCCATCATGGCTTCAAATCTCTAGTGGTGCGATATCGCCATCTGTTGTCTTGCTACACTGTGGGTAAAACACTGCCATAAACTAACCATCCCCCAGTCAATACCATTTTTATAGGTGGTATGTTTACCATTCCCAAATTGGTGATTTATAAGATTGTTTTACCCACATTAAACTCTTTTCTTTCTTGCTACCCTCTGGTAAACTAACATAGCTATGGAAAATCACCATTTTCAATGGGTAAATCCACTATAAATGGGCATTTTCAATAGCAAACTGTTACTTTACCGGAGGGTATATCTTGCAATAACATTCCCACTTCACGTGAACATCAAGTGGTTCCAAACTCTCAGATGCTTCAATCCCCAGAGTTCTGCGCAAACTCCGTTTGATGGTGGTCGTTTTCACCAGCAAAGTGACCATTCTGCGAAAAAAAGTCTCGGAGATATTTATATATTGCCCATATTTGCCCCTATGTTCAGCGAACAAAATACATGTTTCTCATAGGTTTCCCCAATAATCCCCTGTAGATTCCCCCAGTCTTAGTGGATTTCCTATCCCAGATGCTCCATGTATGGAATATTTACCTACATTTGGTTGATTTTTGGGGTAAATGTAGGTAAATATTCCATACATGGAGCACATGGGTATGGATTTCTACAACGAAAACGCCATCCTCCGTTAAAAAATCGACTCGTCCTCCTCGGTGCTGGAGAAAAAACGCCCAAAGCTCTCAGCAGCACCCAGCAGTTTCCAGGTCAACGACACATCCTGGCGAGTTGTGGAGGACCATCCCGCTACCCTCTGGTAATTTAACATAACTATACATAGCTATATATATATATACATAGCTATGAAGGCCATGGCCCATAGAAATACCCTCTGGTAAACTGTTACATAACTATGGAAAAATTCACCATTTTTAATGGGAAAACTCACTATTTCTATGGCCATTTTCAATAGCTATGTTAAATTACCATCCCGCTACTCAGAGTTCACCCATCCCAGATTAGCTCACCATGGTGCTGGAATATGAATCCCTACAAAACTGGTTGATGAATTTGGGGTTTCTATGTAGGGATTCATATTCCAGCACCATGGAGCATATGGGCATTTATGGAAGCCGGTGAATAGCCTCCAGTAAACGAAGATTTTGCGAAAATGGACCATAGAAATGATGGTGCTTTACCTATTAAAGATGGTGATTTTCCAGTTCGCAAACTGTAACACTTTACGAGAGGGTAACTCCTAAGCTGGATGTTTGGATGTGAATTGGTTTATAAACACTGTCGACTTTTCGAGCACGGTTCCACCTCGTGGAACTATTGCAAGTCTCGTATTGCTACAATGAGTAATGGATCGACGTTTTTTTTGCCCCCTTAAAGAATATACCGATCTACACATCCCCAAATAGTTACAGCAACAGTAGGGTAAATATCATTTATTCATATTCATTCTCCTCTTGGATGGCTACATATTATGTTCCAATTATTACAAGGTGGTGCCCCCCCACTTATAAGTTGGTTTATAACCCCAATGAACTAGTTCGATATACGTATCATAAACCCAACAGTTGTTGCTATGCTCACCAACTTGGCTAATTATAACTATGGGGCACCACCTTGTATATTAATCCAAACTATCCCATGAATATCCTACTATATCCCATTATGATGGGGTTTATGAACCACTAACTACATATTAATCAGCTATACATATTCCGCAGTCATCACCCGTGTTTTTTTTTAGGTGGTATGTTTACCATTCCCAAATCGTTGGTTTATGACATTGTTTTACCCACACTATGTAAAATTTCCAATTACTATTGGGTTCATTAGCCACGATTAACCACGATTAACCACTATTAACCACTATTAACCACTATTAACCACTATTACCCACTATTACCCACTATTACCCACTATTACCCACTATTAACCACTATTAACCACTATTAACCACTATTAACCACTATTACCCACTATTAACCACTATTAACCACTATTAACCACTATTAACCACTATTAACCACTATTAACCACTATTAACCACTATTAACCACTATTAACCACTATTAACCACTATTAACTAGAGACCGTGCTCCAAGTGGCCCAGTCAAAGTAGTACACCATCTCATCTTGGCACTGGGACTTCCATGAACCGCTCACATCCCTAAGTTTTCGCGAGGCACAGACTGATTAACTACTATTAACCACTATTAACCACTATTAACCACTATTAACCACTATTACCCACTATTGACAACTATTAACCACTATTACCCACTATTAACCACTATTAACCACTATTAACCACTATTAACCACTATTAACCACTATTAACCACTATTGCCCACTATTACCCACTATTACCCACTATTACCCACTATTACCCACTATTAACCACTATTAACCACTATTAACCACTATTACCCACTATTACCCACTATTACCCACTATTACCCACTATTACCCACTATTA
>Ga0126342_10017060_pt1 | contig 12588 bp, 8 predicted proteins | sample Cyp1metagenome_FD_92528 | JGI IMG/M metagenome (GOLD analysis project Ga0126342, IMG submission 92528) | Coral microbial communities from Lord Howe Island, Old Settlement Bay, Australia - Cyphastrea 1 metagenome | ecosystem: Host-associated > Invertebrates > Cnidaria > Coral ...
AGATTAGATAGATTAGATAGATTAGATAGATTAGATAGATTAGATAGATTAGATAGATTAGATAGATTAGATAGATTAGATAGATTAGATAGATTAGATAGATTAGATAGATTAGATAAGATAGATAGATAGATAGACAGACAGACAGACAGACAGATAGATAGATAGATAAGTAGATAGATAGATAGATAGATAGACAGATAGACAGACAGACAGACAGGTAGATAGATGATTAGGTAGCTAGATAGATGGATAGATAGGTAGATAGGTAGATAGATAGGTAGATAAGATTAGATAAATAGGATAAGATGATAAGATTAAATGAGTGATGTAAGATGAAATAAGATTTGATGATATTAGATAAGATTAGATAAGATTAGATGGCTAGCTAGCTAGCTAGCTAGCTAGATAGATAACCAACAATGTGATATTTACTACCGATTTCTGGCACGTCATTTGGGATGTTTTTTCGTTTTTGGTCTACCAGTCAGTTGCTGCAGAATCAGCCACTTCACTGGATGATTTTCAGAGGCTCGGAGCCTCTCAGCTGGAATGTCGGGGTTGTCTGGATTAACACCTAATGTTCCCTATCAAAAACTAATCATTTTGGGAGTATCTACCATTTTCAGACCCATGTTTGGAATCGTCACCACCTTGCAGGAGCCTCTCTTCGTCCAAGCGCTTCGACGAGTGCAGAGCAATCTGACTGCCACGCGGAAGGCGCCAAAGATGTGCTCACATGGGGTTAAGGATGGTTAACAGGGGCATGGACCCTGTCATGAGGGGGTTAGAAGATTAGCCCTACAGCCCCATTTCCGAAAACAGAGTCACGGCCCCTAACTTTTCTATGCCTTAAAACATGTTGTTTAACCTCTGTGGTTGCTTGGTTGAACCCTCAAGTTTGGATGTTTAGAATGGCCAAATCCTCATCTTCAATGGCTCAATGAATTTTCACTGGTGAACCCCCGATTTCTAAAGATTTCCAGATATAAAGGTCAACTTTCCACTTGTTAAACCACGGTAAAGCCACGTTAAACCCACGTGTTTCCGCACGTTTCTCCAGGCCCTGGTGCTGCGCGTCTCCAGTGGCACCTTGGGCGCCGAGAAGCCGCGGCTGAACGCCGGGTGCGGAGACCTCGGAGACCTCTCTGGGGACCTTTGGGATCCAAAAAAAAACCGTTGGTGAATAGTGGTTAATAATGGTGTTAATGGTGATTTAATAGTGGCTAATGCTGTGATTTAATAGCTATACCACCAACCAGGTAGCGATGTAGTGATATGATGTGATGTAATAATGGGATGATATATTGGTTAATAGTGGTCAACAATGCTGTTTTAATGGGATTTAATGGTGATTTAATGGTGATATTAATAGTGATGGTTTGTAGTGGTGGGATAAATAGTGGGATATATAATGAGTATATAAAGGGAATTGTATGTATATAAATAGTGATGGTTTAGAGTGGTGTTAATAATATCATCCAAAGTTTGAGATAACCATCCTATTAACCATATAGGAGACATAGTGATGGGATGATGATGGCAATAGTGGTTCATAGTGATGGTTAATAGTGGGATATATATATATATATATTGGGTAATTATTTATGGGTGTTTTGAAATATGGTATTAATATATATATATATATGATATAGTCATATTTTTACTCACCATCTATGACATGGTTAATAGTGATATTTATAGTGCTTCAGAGGGGTTGAAACCACCAACCAGGTAGTGATGTAGTGATATGATGTGATGTGATAATGGGATCATATATTGGTTACTAGTGATGGTTAATAGTGGTTTTCATAGGCTATAACAATGGGAATATGATGGTGATCTGGCTGGTTGTTTCAAACTTTTTCCATAATATATGGGATCATCCTTCCCAACTGACTTTCATATTTTTCAGAGGGGTTGTAACCACCAACCAGCATATCATTTCCGGATAAATTATAACGACCTCACGTCGTTCTCCCTCAATGAGGTATGATGGTTCGTAAGGGATAAGTCATTATTCTGTATCCCCAAATGGTCCAACAATTCAGGTTTCTGAAATACAATAATTTACCCAGATCATATCCATATCATAGGGAAAGAATATGAACATAGATCATATATCATATGATCGAAATGATGGATATGAATGATGGATATGGTTTGATCATAGGAAGTCCACTTGAAATCCGGTAAAATGATATTAAAAACCATCTTTCCATGGTATGTTTGTCCGTCATTTCTTGTTTCTGCATGATTTCTTGGTAAATGCTATTGACATAGGATGATAGTCAAGCAGGCATGATTATCCGATTGTCACAGGTCCAATGAACATCAATGGATGATGTCTTGGGAAACGATATCACAGGACTATCCAAGTCAGTATCCCATTATCAATCATATACTTCAATTCAATAGGCTATATTGATATCATAGGTATCTGATGGGACAATTCATGGGGTTCTCGAGCTTCACAGTTTTGATTTGCTGAGCTGGGAGGGTTTCTCGAGGGTTTCGGACGTTCTTTTTGGACGTGCAAAAAAAATCTCTGGGGGAACCAAACGGATTTTTGGGGCCTATTCAACTAGGGTTGGTGATTTGTTCCAGAGATATTTTGGTGGAGAGATGCGGATGATAAACCACCATGGTGTTTTTTTTTATGCCTGGGATTGTACCCCATCTATCAGCTCAAGTGCTTGTCCGCAATTATGTGTAATGACTGCTATCGAAGTTCAATTTTCCAAATGTCAGCCAAGTGTTTATTAAAAAGACCCATGTGACCACATAGATTTGACTATGAACCATCATTATCCACTCGTTGTTTGGCTAAGAAAATGAGTGATTAACAATTCACTGGCCATTTCAGGAACCTAAATTGGAGGTACCTACCATATACAAGGCCTATAAAAGCCTATGTAAGGGAATACCTCCACCAAATTTAGCCTTATATGGCACGGTACCTCCATTTTAAGATCCTAAATTCCCATTGGACAATCTTCAACTTCATGAACCAAATACCACCCGTACCATTGAGCCGTGAGGCTTCCTGCCATCGTCATCACGTCAGCACCTCAATGGGAAGCCTGTGAAGCGCCGCATCATGATCTTAAGAACTGTACATCACAATCCACTATAGTTTTTCTATGAAAGATCTATGATCACTTCATTAAGGTTAACAATTCAAACCGTGATCAGTTCATTGGATCACAAAATCATGAATTCGACAATAAGGTTAAGGTTAGGTTAACAACTGTTGAATTCATGAGTTTTAATTGGTTAATTAACCTTAATGATTGTTAATTGGGTTAACAATTGTTTAACGCCATGATCAATCCCCAATTGGTTTTACCTAGGCCCAATGACACCAGCTGCCCCTTGACCACGAAATTTGGTCGCGGGCGCACGGAGGGCAGCAGGACGGACCACGAATTGGTTAAAATGTTAATGGATATTGGATATTGGTTATTGGTTAACTATTGGATATTGGATGATTAATGGATATTGGATGTTTATTCATCCATTAATCAATGTTTGGTTAATTTGAATCATTCATAGTTAGCTGTTAGTACAGAATTCCAGTTTTCTAATAGATGTTGAATCGGTCTAATGTATGATTCATGGATGTTTAAATGGGATTGTGTCAAGGCATTCCTCTTTTCCAACTTTGAAGATGATAATCCCACTGTCGCGTTGCCAGGACGCTTCAGCCCCATATGCTCATGACGGAGCCCATTGCATCGAGATCGCATTTCAGCATCCAATTTGATGAGGAGAAGGAAAAGTTCCAGGTGAGTTGGGGCAGTCGATTTCTTGCGAACCATGTAAAGAAATACCTATGCTTACATGACTTGGGTCATGATGGGAGGAACCTTGGGCAGTTGGGCTTGGACGGTTTGGAGCTTAGGCTGTTTGGCAACTGGTTTTTTGTCTACCCTGATGTCTGGCAGAATTTGAGGGTGTTTTTTGCCAAGTAGAGGTTAGCGGGTCAGTTTGGGCATGGAGTTCATGAATTGCTGAAAATGCCTTGAGACTTCTTAAGAGAGCCTTGCAAGGAATCTATCTATACTTGGATACGCATCCCGATGGCTAGCCAATGAGCTACCATTCTTTGTTCAGTCAATTTCTCCACTCGTACATGTGCGTTGTCTCAAATTTGAACCCCCAAAAATCCATCAGAATCCTATCTGGTTGGTGGTTTAAAACATTGCTTTTATTTTCCATTTCATATATGGGATGTCATCCTTCAAACATTTTTATTTTCCACTTCATACATGGGATAATCCCAACCCCAGTGACGAACTCATATTTTTCAAGATGGTCATTGCACCACCATGGTTTATCCCGTTGAAACAGCACTGAGCATCCATTTTTTCTGCCAGGTCATGGATACCGGGTCCAAGTGGGGTACCTTCAAGCGACTTGGCCGATGTGGATGTGAAAAACCCACGGGGATACCCTGGGAAGATGATCTACACATGGTTTACCCTAGAGTATTTCATAAACTGACTCGGCAGTTGAGTACCTCCATCTCTATGGGGATACCAAGCGGATTGTAGCAGCTAAGGTTGGCCATGAAAAGGTCTGCATGGTCAGCTTGATGTACGGGGCCGGGGCCATGCTACATGGGAAGAGATTGAAAGAAAATAATAACGAGGACTTGGGACGTACAATGCGTTCAAGGCTAGTTGCATTTCCCTGCTCCGCTACGAACTGACAGATATCCAGACAACTAAGTCTACCAGTTACTTGGGTGCGAGCCAACTTTGAAACTGCTCTACTTTGCCCCCAAGCAATTAAAAGAAACCTTCGCTACGCACTCGGGAAAAGCATACAGCCCCAGTGTTCACCCAATTTCATCGGAAACTAATCACAGCCAGGGGACATAAGTTATATTAAGTTCTAGTCTATCTAGATAGGTACAGATATAGATAACCCCATGAAAATATCTCTCTTCCAGCCTTAGCTGAGGAAGATTACAAAGGTTGGCCAGCCGGTGAATTGCGGTGTCGGGGTGCCTGAAACTGGGAAAATCTGAGGATTAGCAGGACATAAACCCTCGAACCAATCATCAACCAGCGGTTCGGAGTGCCAGGTCTGCAAAAGAGGTCCAGATTTTCTTCAAAAACCCACAGCTGGATTCCCACAAAGGATCAGAAGTCTACCAGCCAACCGCTTTTTGGCTAATTGAATCGCCATCTTCCCAACTTGCGGCAAATAGACTCTAAATGCTTTCCGTGTATACTTTGTATGTTTTTTCGACACCTATTTTGAATGGCTAAACACTAAGCAGCCATGTGTCATTCTGAAACACCCATACTTGATGCTCAAGCCATGCGTTGAACCTCAATGACTCTGGATTGGTGTTTCACCTCATTTCCGATCCTTTAACCACCAGTAAGCCATCATTAAACCATCCTTGAAGCATCCTTGAACCACCATTTCATCACCATGTAGCCATCATTTCACCAAAATTTCAACCACAATTTAACCACCATTTAACCATCAAAGCTTGCAAAAAATCATCAACCACTGCTAAATTAACCATGCAAAAAAATAACCACCATTTAACCATCAATGATATGGCTGGAGCCGAGGACTGGATCCGCATTGGCAACGCAGAGCTGGTGGTGCGCTTTTGCGGCGGCGGCTGCAACTGCCACAGGCGCCAGGGAAACCTCTGGGGGCTGCCAGTCGAGCTCGCGTTCAGTTGCCTTAGAAAAGTTGCTGAATCGATGGTTTATGGTTGTTTTTGGTAGGTATAACGAACTAGTATTCATGGAGGTTATAATGGTTTAGAAACCGCCAAACATCACTGGGGGACCCCTTCCTGCATGGGATAACCATGATACCATGATGCGTTTAACATTAGACATACATTAGACTAACTGTGACTAACACTGATTTGATAAGAATTGATGTGTTTTTTAATGCGGACATGCCTGTTTTTGTTCGTTTACCCTGGATTAGAGATGCAAAAAGATGTGGAAAGATGTGGAAAACGCACAGGGCAACCCTAGGAAAATGACCTACAAATTATGGCTTTTCCACGTCTATATTAGCTTACAAGAGGGTATATGGGATACTCATAGGAAATGTATAGAAATATGTACGCCCTTGTTTTGCTGGGAGATGTTGAGGGGTCAAACCTTTTTGTAAAAAAAAAAACTTATACAAACCTACAAAAAATATGGATGATGGCAAGTGTTGTTAGTATTATTGTTGTTGGTAGTAGTCATTAGTATCATGATAGTTTTTTTAGGTGTTGGATCGAAGGACTAATTACTTGTTTAATGGCGACGAATAGAAGTAAACAGTTTTTCCTGATGCTAATGGTGATTTCTTGATGAAAATAGTCACTGAAATCCGCGGGCTCCTGGAATGAGTGTGTAGATTGGATCACTGATGTCATCACCTCTTCTCTAGGAATGCCATGGTGTTAATGTGAAAATATGTTTGTGTTTTGATATTGACACCATTGTCCTAGTTCATGTTGTTTTTCCCGCAGAAACCCCTAGTGCTTGTTGGTCTGCCCTGTGCTTCACAGTGTTCTTTGTTGTACTTTCATTGGTTTTGGTCAGAGCATATCCGTTTTTTGTTGTTCCTGTGTTGCCCCCAAAATCCATCCACGCAGGGATATCCAGAGTTCGGTGGAATCCCTATGAAGCACTTGGGCTGTTGGTGGGTTTTCCTGTCCCATTGGTTGTGATCGTCCCCAATTTCTTGGATCCTTGAAAGGCTGGCCCTTCAAATCCCTTGCAAAAATTGCTGCACTAATCCCTGTATCCATTGCTACATTCCCATGGTATATCCCTATTATATCTCTATTCATAGATTAATCTTAGATTATATTAATCATAATAGCAGATTCTTATATTATCATATTAATCTTAGATTATGACCACTATATAACAGATATTATAAGATATTATATAAGAATATTCCCTGTTATATCACACCACTTATCTCTTCTAATCCTGTTATACCACTTCTTTCCCTCGAGGCGCCACGCGCACCATCGACTCCACGCTCTCCAAGTGGCACACTCCATCTGCGGCTCAGGCGTGGCCGGCGGCCAGGGCCGCCAGGGCATGGCAATGGGTTTTTTCATGGGAATTCATGTTGTTTTATCTATGAAATCCTATTGACCATGGGAAATTCATTGCGTTTTTTCATAGGTTCAATATTTAGATTCAATAGTTGGATTCAATAGCCTGCGTTAATATATCCATGTTAATGGTGGTTGTCTTACCTATTACTCGTGATTTTCCATGGCCATATTTGGATTTAATAGTTAATGGCGAGCTAATGGTGAGCTAATGGGATTTCATGAATCCAACTCAATGGGCCATGGCTTCGCAAACTGTTAGATAACCAGAGTGTAGCCAACAGAAATGGCGGATATAACCATTGAAAAATTAGGTTTGTGGTGAAGAACGGGTGGCTTATGTTTGGTGCTGGAGAATGATATGAGCCCGGTGTCAACCAGAAATCCAGTGACCTGACTGGTACTGCTTTATGATCCCGGGCACTGGTGAATCCCCCAACTCATCACCCAGTGTTTGTTGGTTTTCCAAGCCCCAACAAAGAACCGAGTTTACCATATGTTAAGGAGTCGATTTCAAATGTTCAAACCCTTACATGTCCAGTTTGGCTGTTCAAAACCAGCATAGAATTATGCATTGAATTCTCTTATTTTTGAGGAAAATCCCCCACAGCTTCTGTTTCTGAATTCTCGCCAGGCTTTCGCCAAGGGCGTTTGAATTTCGAGGCGGCTGCGCGGGTGAGGGAGTGCCCTGCAAGTCGTCAGCTTTGATCAAAGCCAGTGATGCGATGTGCCCCGGCGCAGAGGAGTTCAAGAACAAGTTCGCGGTCACAACCGCACCAAGGGCATGCGCAAGTGCTTGAAGCTGCGGGATGAGGCCGTCAGCACTTTTGGAGACCAAGTTGGCCATGTTGGATCGTGAAATGTGGATCCATTTCATGTCCATCACCAAGCTGAAGACTCTTGGACTCGGTCAGAATCACAGCCTGACAACAAGGCACAGAGCTATCGCTCTCACCGACTATCAGTTCATGTTGAAGGTTGCAGGGCACGAGGTTGTGGAACAGCTTGTCCAGCCAAGAGTCCACGAACTTCAAAAGCACATTGTCATTATTGCCCCCATTCAAAAATTGTTTTTTTGCAGCACCCATAGTGAGAATATGCAAGGTGGCGAGTTGGTTCTATCCTAAAAATATCTGATTTTGGACCAAAAATATGTGGACAAAAAGATGGGGGGTTGATATGTTTGATCAGTCATCTATCTGGGATGCAACTACGAACATGAATCAAGGGCCAAAACCACCACAAACTCTGGGGTCACACTACCCTCTGGTAAACATACAAAAAGCCATTGGAAATTGCCATTTATAGTGGATTTACCGATTAAAAATGGTGATTTTCCATAGTTACGTTAGTTTACCAGAGGGCACCCTTCCCCTCTAGTAGTGTAATCAGCCCGAAAAATCCGATTGCGGCATGGACCTTGCTCTGTGCTAGCTTAGCCATTCATCTGTTTGGATGAGGCGACGTGCCGAATAACGCGCAAGACCCAAGGATGAAAGAACATGACTTGGTAATGATCGGGCGTTAAGGACCGGGATAAACTTGCTATGGTTTTAATACTGGGTTTACCAGGTTGTCACTGGAGTATGAGATGGCTATGGGTCAAAGCTTGTTTACGCCCAAAAAATAAATGGTTGCAAGCGGGTTTACTATTTTATGTTACGTTAGTAATGGGCTACGAAATGTACCTACCATGATGCTTCGAAGAAATACGTATCATCATAGTAAGCCTTACAATAATCATGGAGTACTATGATGGTGATAGGCCACTACAAATTTATTTTGATTACCCATGACTGTATTTACTTGCCATGGTATGTGCCATGGTCAAGAGTTGGTTTGCAGACCCATATTGTGGGATGACCATCAATCCATTTTCATAGGGATTTACCCATTCTAAGGATGTCCATTATGGGATGGATTACCCATGAACCAATCATTCTGCTGATGATTTATCCGTTATCATCCCATGATAGGGTCCATACATGGGAGATCCCCTTTATCGCTGGCTGGTTTATGGAAAATCCCACCTATAAATGGATGATAACTAGGGGTACCCCCATGACTTAGGAAACCAGGTACCCTACCCATATCCTATTCGGGTTCCTGAAATCCCCCATCCAGTGTAGCCAGGCGCCGACGCGTGTGCCAAGAATGATCACACTGCAGGCTGGGCCCAGTCGTTATTTGGTTATGAATGGGGCAATAGTTCATGCCCGAAAACAATATAGCTGTTTGAGAGGCGTCTTTTTTGAAATTGCAAAGAAATTGGATGATGAGATGGGATATTTGTTTGTGTTCATCGAGGAAATCGTGATATTTCGCTGATGTTTTCCTCAAGCGTCGGCCCAAAAGTTGCTGCCGCAGCGATGTCAACTGGAAAATCCACTCATTAGTTTGGATGACATCATCATCAATAACAACATGACCAGGGTTGTATACAATATCAGAAATGTGTATAGACTTACTACCCCTCCCCCAATTCACATAGATCCTGAGAATAGTCGGTTTTAGTGGAAATTCATTTTGAAACCCCCAACTCATTTCAGGGTCGCCATGTTCACTGGAAACCACCAGAAAACCAGCACGGCAGGAAGCCGATAGCGACGATGACATGACCGAGAAGGCGGATTGGATGCAGGAATTGAGGTTTCACATACATCAATGCATACATACATATATATATATATGTGTGTGTGTGTAGAATCAGCCTGAAGCAGATAGAATATGTGATGTTCAAACCTATTCCCACTTTAGTGAGTTGCTTTCAAATTGCACATATTCTATTACTCCGCCAAATCCTGCAGCAGGTCATGGAGATACTCACGAGCAAAGTGCGAACCAATGGAGCGGTGCAGAAAAATTGGCTCCTCGGAGGAAGGCTATGGCCATTATTTTCAACAAAAGACGACTTATGGGATATTATTGTTACTATGAACCAATCTTGCTCATTAAATATGATTGTTGCTGTATTATTGTTATTCTTACTCACTGTCGTTTCTGTTCCAAATGCTATTTCTATAGTCCATATATGTAAACGGTTACGGTTGTCAACCATTGAAAATACAATGTTTCGATTGTTCTTGATGGGTTTGAATAAGAAAAATGACCTCCCCTGTGTCAAGCATCAAAGATTGAGGTTCGATGTATGGAGATGGCAGGTCTTCTCGAGGTTAGTTGGTACTTCCGGTGCCGATATGATAGTTGACACAGGGGCCAACACAATCAGCAAGAACTGAGGTTAACGCTAAGCCAAGATGAAAATAAATCCTCCAGTTGGTGTAAAAAATGCGAGGCCTTCAGCCAGTTAGCCGCTGCTGTTCACCCAGCCTCGATCCACCGGATTCAAAGGTACCCAACATGTCCCAAAATTTCAGACACGTTTTCCCTACAGCGACTTCAGAAATTGGGTTTTTGGAGGGCCACCATGGCCTCACCATGGGTTTCACCACAGTTTGAGGCTTCAAGAAGCGCTTGCCCGTCATTTGAGAAAATAGGTGGCCAGTTCCAGAATCATTTGCAACTGGAATGGTCCATTAGTGGGACATGAATGAGGATATCAGGGTTTCTAGTTTGGTTAATATCAGCTATCTTCATCTATATCACTCTTCCACTGCGGATGATGCTTGCCATAAAACAGGATGTCAACCAAGCAGGGATAATATTGAGAATGCCACCAACAAAATAAGGACAATGCGGATAACCGGAGGGGTCTACATAAAGAAAAGAACCATCAAAACAGGCACTTAATCCAGTCAACGGGATTTGCATGTTGGAAAACCTCCTTTGAAAAAGTGAAATGCGGTGCGTTCATTCAATCCCCTTTTTGCAGATAATGTTCGTGATTTTCTCGCTAAAATGAATGCATGTCAGTTCCCCATCCCAAGATGTTTTTACTTCGAAAAAGCACTGATAGATTATTCCCCCATTGAGAATCTACAAGTTCTATCCATGTAGTCCTTTATTGCAGTTGTTTCTGAAAGTGAAAGACCCCAAAGTTGAATTGCGTTCTCGTTTTTGCCACAATTCCCGAAAAACTCTTGATATGTCATATCGCCAAAAATTATCCATGTCGTATTTCCCATGGAGTACCACCAGTTTTGGTCACCCAACACCTCCAGGTCCAGCTCCTTCGAGCAGTCCCTTGGAATGTGGTAAGGCCAATGCCATCTTCACCTCCTAATTCCCCCGGAAAAAGTGGTGATTTATGAAGGGTATACTAGGAAGATCATGAAATATAATATGTTATGTATCTGTATAACCAACCATTAGGGTTCCTTCCACCTGTAAATGGATGGTTTTAACTGGGAAAACATCGAAACAAATGCTGGATGCTTTCCACTCCCACCAGAAACGATTGCCGGTTAGTTCGATGATTTTCCCACCAACCTCCATTGATAGTGGATTTCTCATAGGTGCATATGCCACGTTCACCATCTCCAATTCCATCAGAAATATGCGGTAAATCACCGAACTAAATGGAGGATTTGAAGCTGGGAAAAAATATCAAAGTAAATGTTGGATTTTCCAGCAAACCATGCTTGACTACCGCATGATAGCTGGTAAATAACGTATAAACCAATTGGATGTTTTTTTGGGTTTACCACATTGTGAGCCAGAAAAACAATTTTCTTGGGACATAATGGTGTGTCAAAAAGAGGTTGTGCATAGGGATGATATATGTGGATATCATGCTGTGGTTTCCTTTTCTGTGCTTCTACGCTCCCTGAGGAAATCATGGGTGTAAAATTGGACAAACTTGGGTGTAATGACCTTTTATACAAGATGAATCATGTGGCAATGGGAAATGCATGGGCCTCAGGGCCCACATCGAAGCATCGAGGCACTGTCGCGACGTGAACCCCAGTGGTTTGGGAAGCCTCAGGCCATGCGGAGCTCGTTGTGTCCAAAACTGGGGGTGACTTCGGCCATGACATAGGCGGCAATTTTCTTGGAAGCGATTTACATCGATTTACCATTTGAAGATATTTGAAGTATTTACTATAAAACTATCTAGTGGTGAAGGGAGCGCGCCATTCGGAGCAACCAATGGAGTTTCCCAAGCAGCTGTGGGGAAGTCCACTGTACATGAAGGTTCATGTACGGAATCATTTATAGATATATATATATATATATCATGTATATGCCATGTATATTTTACATATATATATATATATTATATTATATATACATATTTATTATTTTTATTTCTTATATATATATTATATATATATTCTTATATTACATTATATTATTAAAGGGCTGCCGCCCCCTGCCGCCGACCCCTGGTAGCGTGTGGGGTGCAGAGTGAGGAGCGTGGAGTGTAAAGTGCGGAGTGTGGAGTGTGCAGTGGGTAAAGCGTAGAGTGGAAAGTGTGGAGGATTAAGTGTGGAGTGTAGAGGGTGAGTGTGAAGAGTGTCAAGTGTAGAGTGTAGACTGTGGTTTTATGCCTGGGGCTTTATCCAACCATGACGGTGATCCCC
>Ga0126342_10017061_pt1 | contig 12587 bp, 12 predicted proteins | sample Cyp1metagenome_FD_92528 | JGI IMG/M metagenome (GOLD analysis project Ga0126342, IMG submission 92528) | Coral microbial communities from Lord Howe Island, Old Settlement Bay, Australia - Cyphastrea 1 metagenome | ecosystem: Host-associated > Invertebrates > Cnidaria > Coral ...
AGATAGATATAGATAGATATAGATAGATATAGATAGATATAGATAGATATAGATAGATATAGATAGATATAGATAGATATAGATAGATAGATATAGATAGATATAGATAGATATAGATAGATAGATAGATATATGGATGGATGGATGGATAGATAGATCGATCGATCGATCGATTCATCGAATGATCCAGTCAACTGGCCTTCCAAGGATATGGTTCAATCGTTTTTGGGCACCATGCCCACCTGGCTCAGCCAATACGGCTACCAGCCGGACACAGCGACAGTGACAGTCCCAGCGATGTGAATGGTAAACCAACTGGTGAATGGTAGATATTCATGGATGATGTGCTGGATGAAATGTATGGGTGGTAGGTCAATGTATATATATACACATAATACACACCATTGTTTGATGACAGATATATACACTGCTGTTGAAAATCAAGGATGAAATATGGATGAAATTACACAAAGAGGACCAGTTCTGGGTTGGTTTATCAAGTTGGATGGGACCCTGCCTATACTACCTACAGGGTCAGGATAGCGCTACCTTCACAGGTTGGTAGTTTCATGTCTTGCCGACTTTTTCGTCCATACCTAGCATGATTGGGGCCCCAATCGACAAGTATTGAATATTGTTGGGGACAGATTGAAACTGAGCATTTGGCTTTAAATAGTTTTCGTCACTGTAATTCAGAATTCAATAGTTTTAAGGTGTTTTGGGACAGGTTGGAACCAACCATGATAAACCACATTGAACCACCACAAGCGCTGTTACATCCTGGGAAAGTCGCCTGGGCTGCGCAGACTTTCTTTTTGACCCAGCCTGGTGTTTAAGACACCCAGGGCATGGGCAGTCGGCTTTGAGCTAAAAGAACGGGAAGGTGATCAGTGTCAGACATTCAGTCGTGGTTTTCTCTCACTCTGAGGAGGTTTTACCTGATCTCTTGGGACCCACATATTTGGTTTCGCTTCGCAAACAGAGGAAATTCAGTGACCCATATGGGCTTAGAGGGACCGCTAACAAAGCTGAGATACCAATCCACAAGAGATACAATCGACCAGTCATGAAACCAACTGCAGATATCAGCAACTCTGATACAGATGACCATTCTAAACCATTCTACTCTCTGGTAAACGAACTAACATAACGAACTGGAAAGATCCACCATGCTATCAATGGGTAAATCCACTATTTCTATGGTCATTTTCAATAGCAAACTGTTAGTCATAACCAGAGGGTAAATCCCATTAGATCACCATTAAACGACCATCAAATCACCCATTTTCCATGGGTTTTGATGGCCTTAGCTAACATAACTATGGAAAATCACCATTTTGGCTCGGTGCTTTGTTTGTTTCGCTCAGCCAATTGGATCCTTTGTTCATCTCACGGCTCAAGGGTGCGATGCGTTGCCAACCCCAGGAAGGTCTTCGCGGGGGATGGCAGGATTAACAAATCCATCGTTTCGATTGGGATATCATGGCTATAGAATAATGGTAGCTATATGGTAAATTCCAATCTAACATGATATATGATATATATGGTATATCATTGTGTGGTTATTGATATCTAACAGATATTGATATCATGGCTTTAGCTATATATGGCATATGATATTGTCTAACATGATATGCTTAGAATCATGGTCTGATAGGGAACATTGAATGATTGATAAATATATTTGAAACATTGAATGATTGATAAATATGCCTATCTGAAAAAAAAAAACATGGCATCTAGTAATCAGCCACATGGTTAGCCGGGAAATCCCCATCGAAAATCGAGGTTAGCTGGGAAAATGCATATATATATATATATAGGGATTTTCCAGCTAGCCATGTTTGACTACCGGAGGGTAACCAATATATGAACCACTGGTTGGTGTTTCGAAATAGTTTCTATTTTTCAATCATAGAGATAAAATGATCTCCAATGGCTATCAGATGGCTTGAGAACACCAATGGCTGTCAGTTTTTTGAGCCATCCCCTACACAATGTAGATGGGCAAAATCCCATGACAACCCAATTCTTTGCAGTGTTTCATAGGAATCCCAATAGTTACCCTCTGGTAAACTAACATAGCTATTGAAAATGGCCATTTATAGTGAGTTTTCCCATTAAAAATGGTGATTTTCCATAGTTTTTTGTATGTTTACCAGAGGGTACCAATTGGCTGAATTCGAGTTGTGTCGCTTTTCGTATTACTTCTGGGTCCCCCGACATCAACCGAAATTCATGAAGATAGAAAATGGAGACATTCGTCAACAATACTCTATATATATACATATATAATCATGATTATATACATATACAGCTATACATATACATATATATATAGATACATCAATACACAATTATATTAATACAAGTTTACAGACTTATGGAACAAGCTTCTGGGATCCCCAGCAGAAACAGTAAAAATATTTTTGGATGTGACCCAACATCCGTGGATTTACTGGAAAATGCCTGGCTTTCGGAAAATTTGCGAAGCGTTTCTCAGGTTCACCCTGATCATGCCAGAAGCTCAGAGGGATGAAATGGACCCGGCTTGGTAGTTAAAATCTTCATCCTTGAAAGAAATATGTTGGACAGATTTCTAAAATGTCAGGTTGAGCAACCAGAGGTTTGAGTACCGAGGTGACTGTCATGATTTGTGACCGATCATGTCTGAAGTTTGGTCACCGAAGGTTTGCAGTTGATTGCCCTTCGTTAGTCATGGAGGTTTCCTAAGTCATGGGGGTACCCCAAGTCACCATGGCTTTCAATACTAATTCATGGTCTAATGACTTGGATGATGTCGGGGTATCCCATGATGAAAAGTTCTACGCCAGGACGGAGGAAGAAGCCTATGATGAGAAGGAGCATTTCGAAAGTGCAAGAGAAGCGCGGAAGATTAGGATGTGCATATTCCGAAGGATAACTCATATAATGTGTACATATATATATATATACACATACATACATACATTTACATTACATTACATTACATAACATTACATAACATTACATTGCATTACATTAAAATACATTACAGGACAGTACAGGACAGTATATTACATTACATTACATTTCATTACATTTCATTACATTTCATTACATTTCATTACATTTCATTACATACATTATATGTATGTATGTAACCCAATCCACACAAATCTGTATGTCTATATATATATGATAATTAGTCCATATCTAATCCATATGTAATCCATGTACGATCCATATGTGATTGCGGATATTTCCATATACCTCATTCGTTGGTCCTGCCTCGCGTTGATTTTTACATCTCCAACGAATCCTTGGGAATATGAGGAATATGAAGCAGAGAATCATCAGAGAGTCACCAGATGTTACATCAGATAATCCATTAATCATAGAATTGGATGATGGGAAAATTTACAGGAAAACCCTATATTTGATGGTAGAAACCATGGTTTCCTGTAGATTTTCCCTTAAACCAACCCAATGATTTAATACCAGATATGATCAGTAACATGAAAATCGTTGATCTGAGAGAATCGCCAGATGTTAGTATCTGATCATTTGCTTGATTAGTCTACAGATATGATCAGAGAATCAATCAGCTGCAGATAATCAATTATAATCAGATATTTTAGTAGCTGATCGAATTAATCCATATAATGAGAGATATTGCCAGGAATCTGACAGTATTATACAATGATGACCCAAGAATCAAGTTAGAAATTTCCAGATAGAACATAACTGCAGTAGCTAAGATCATTTGGTAGCCCATTGAGGGATTTCATCAGACAAAACCACATATACACATATATGGGTATGGGTCAATACCTATAGATACATTTTTAGTGGAATGAACATCCATTTACCAGCTATTTTGATGTTCACCAGGGGTACAAGGTTTTGACACACTGCCATATAATCAAGAACTTAAATCTTGGAAGTTCCACCAAGTACTTGCCATCTTACGATTTGACATTTGCCAAGCCAATGGGTTCGTGATGAGTTAATCTTGGTCATTGGTGTTGTAGGTTGTTGGGTTAATCTCGCCATGTTGAAGATCCTACGAAGACTTCAGCTCTTTGCAGGTAGATATTGTTAATGGCCTAGAATTGGTCTGTCCGTATGACTCATAGGAAGATAGACAATCGATGACCGTCACGAATGGATTACCATGAAAGCTGAGAGGGTCAGACAAATCTGGAAGTCATCTGCGCATGGGTCAAGTTCCGAGCCAGAATGACCCATACTGATCAATGCGCAGCGTGGATTTTACACCCCAGATTGATCCAGTAAACCTGTGTGTCGCTGCTCAGTCAATGGGTCATATATTTGGTATCCATGGAGAATACAATACCCCAAAATTACTAAACTTCCTGCAAATTATCCCACAGCCATTTGGAGAGTGGTCATGATTTTTGGGGCACATGTTAAACTGCGGCCTAGCACAGTAAGTTTGGCCACATCAAGGCTGGCTCCGCGTCAGGACAAGGGTCCTTTAGTGTACCAAGAGAGCAAGCTCTTCAACGGAGAGGCCATCGGAGTTTCCGCAGATTTGTTGGGGGTTTTTCTCTGGCCAATGATTGGGGATTTCACCGGAAGTGTGAAGCGGTACCAAGGTACGAAAACGATCAACACACTGATTGAATATCATTAGATAACAATCCATGTAATGTCAAATCTGTGAAGATCTGAAGATATATGTTAAGATTTCAAGTGATTTTTATCAAATGAGCCCAGCCTCAAGGCATCCCTTCCCATTCCGCCACGGGTTAAGCGGTTAAGCGGTCCAGACCTTCCTGATCAATGTCTACGACCACACCAAACGGCGTGCCGTGACCTTTGAGACCTATGGCCTCGAATCTCAGGACCAGTTGGGGCACCAAACGGGGATCCCCTTGGGATGGCCATGGGGACCGCCATGGGCTGGGCTTAGTTGGCACCAAAATAAGACTTCTAAAAATGACTGACATAGATATGGGTGTGTCTGAAAATAGTGTACCCCTAAACCCAATGGTTAATGATCATTATCCCTATTAAATGGCTATAATTGGGAATATACCCTATTTTCAGACAAACCCATATGATAGGATTATAACATATTATAACTGTGTGGGACTTCAATGACTCAATAGATTTGGCTGATGGAAAAAAAAAAGGATTTAACTGTGTTCCATGGCGCTTCCCATCCTGGCTAAATATATGGATTCAACAGAAATGGATAGAAATGGACGATCTGAATTGGTCCAAAGCCAGTGAGTCCGACGTTGCCCTGGATCAAACAGGGCCGATGTGTCGTATCGATGTGTCGTTTGTTTGCTCCGCTAACCATATAATGCTTTTCTTTTTTGAATATTTGTCAAGGACCTCAAGAGGCTTCAGACTGTTAGTTTCTACAATCTCCCAATGTGAAAGTCAAGATGTGCAGGGCTCAACACCCCAAAAAGTGCTGTCGTGTCATCTCAAATCAACGGACTTTTTCCCATCTTTTTCCCATCAAGCCAGACAGAGCTGAAATGCTGAGGTTTCACATTCAGTACAGTTACCAGGACTTTGACGGGCTCTTTCGCTTCAATGTTGCTCGACAGCGACAGATTTGGACAGATGGCAGGTTGCAAGTCAAGCCATTTGCAAATCAGCTGGTTGTATCTGGTTATTAAACATAGCCATGGAAAATGACCCATTTATAGATGGTTTGCCTATTAAAAATGGTGATTTTCCATGGCTATGTTAAATGACCAGATGGTCCCAACATCCGTTTCCACTGTTTTTTTCAGGGGCCTGATGTGTTTGAGAAACCTTGGTGCTTTGAGATCCACACCCTTCCCTTCGCCGAGGCGGAATTGATGAATCCCAATAGAAAAGAAGGCACGGGCACAGCTAGCAGCCATGATGGCCGCCGGAAAATGCTGGAAATCTGGTTTCATAGATGTCCTTTCCCACAGAAGGGTAACCAATGAAGAACCGCCGAAAAATCGGTATGCCAAACCAGCTATGTTTTTTTCCAAAAGCATGTTTGGTTTGAAATGGGAGGTACTGCTCATGATTGGACGCTGCAACTGTGATCACTGGCGAATTTCTAGTTATTAGTTCACACAATCTTTTCTGGATGTCATTCCAAACGTATCAGACACAAACAACAAATATATCCCAGTTATCAATAGTTATCAATGGTTAATCCCAAACATAAAGAATCATAACATATCCCAGTTATCAATAGTTCCAGTTATCATGGGACCTGACACCCAGTTGCACTTCAGTACGACCATCCCACCGCTGGATTCGCGACGTCGAGGCCGATTTCACTGGATCTCTGAGCGCCTGGCAATTCTGACCGCAGAGGGTCTTAGATGGCGACAGTCGGGGAGGGATTGGTCACCAATATTTACTGTGATATTTCATAGATATATAGAAATATGTATATAGTATAGACATGTATAGACTGTAAGATGTATCATATATTATTTTGTATTTAATATGTATTATAATATATATATACATACATTATGTATATACATGTTGTATTCATGTCCGTATTTGGGAGCATACTCTATGATGCCACTGTGGTGTTTCTTCGAGGTCGGGAAGGATCGACAGCTGAAACTACAGCCCGAACCCACGTCAGAGGTGCCTTCAATCATGAGGTGACCAGGATGGCAAGCAAAACTGGGAATTTCTGCTGACATTCTCCAGAATTTGCTGATGATGGCGATTTGTTGATGCTTTTCCCATGAATCCATCATTAAATCGACGATTGGAACACTCCGTTGATGTTGGAGGTTCCGTTCTTCAGCAAATTCCAAGATGTGGAGAGCAGCCGAGAGCCTGTTGATTTTACAAAACAAGCGGAAGAGACTTCGGAAAATCATTGGGCGAATGCAGATCAAATTGAGATGTACTTGAAGTAATCAACCAAAATCTTTTTTTTTGGCAACATTTTGGCCAAATGGATGGTTTTTGTGGATGGTTTTTGCCCAAAAAATGGGGAGATTTGGCAGGTGCCGGAGCTGCCCATCTATGAGACGGTCCGGAAGATCCCCACGGGTCGCATGGCGCGGGGCCCAGGGGCCGCCCAAAATGATTGGTGCTGGCACCCATAATTCTCCAAGATGGTGCTGAAAACATGGAAAAATCTGTTTTAAACAATGGATTTCACCATGAAAAAATAGGAGTTAAGATGATTTAAGCATATTTGACCCAACGAATAGATGAGGAATGCTGATTTCAAGCATTATCTCAGCAGGATAGTCCTGGTATGTCACAATGGTTTAACGGTATCATGGTTTACATACAATAGCTATCCTATAAGTATACCACAATGATGTTTATAATCCCTATACTACAACTGATAATGACCTTGTATACAAATATCATAACATTGTATATCGAAAGCTAACTGTACCTATCCAACATTAAAAGAACTATATAATATTATACCTATACGATACATAATACTATCCATATTATCCCCATGTTTCACGGCGAAAACATAACTGCACTTCAGGACTTGAAAGAACGGCAGAGGCTACGAGAGCAGATGGACATGCACCTTGGTCGCAAGGAGAGGTCGACAGGAAAACAATGGAAACCATGCAGTAAGACGGGAAGATCAGTGAAAACTGGCTGATGTTTTCATTTTTGTTCAAAGATGTCGTATTTTCTGATACTTTCCAGTCCCATGCGCATGGGACGATGATTCTCAATTGATCAAGAAAACCCACCTCACTGGCCGCGCTGAGGTTGGACATCAAGAGAAATGAGAACATCATGAAGCGAAAGCAAGAGTCCAGACAGCGATTTCTCCAGCATGTCGCTTGTCAATGTTTGGTGAAGGTGAGTTGCTAGGTGAGTAACATGATGACATGCTGGTGGGTTCCAACTCATTTCCAAGCCATTTCCAAGATTTGGGATGTGCGTCCTATCGCTTGGCTCCGATGTTGGATACGGATGATCTCAGTCGCTTGGTGTGGAATCCCTATCCCCGTAACAAGGGGATGCCAACTGAGGTATTTTGGCTGAAAGAGGAATCCGAAAGGCCCCCGATGCTGCTGATGCCAATCCCAATCCCACTGATCCCTCTCAACCTAGAAAGTTGGGATAGGGTAAAAATACTAAAAATACCTCCGCGCTTTGATGCTTCGCAGGATGAAGCGCGAGCATCACGAGAAGTTAGAAGCTGAGCGCACGCGCCGTGCTGGGAGCCTCAAGGGATGGCAAATTCTGTGTGGTTTAGCCGACAGAGTTGGGACCATCATAATAAAAGGAGATAAAAGGTACGATAATCATAGATAATCACAGATGTTTGCTGAAATAGATGAACAAAAACCATAGAATTGTTTCATTCTTTCATTCTTTCATTACTCGTTCATTCTTCATTCTATGGTTTTTTTTTGGGATCCGTAGGAGGAGCCTATGGTTTTCACGTGATTCGGTGTTGGGATCAGCGGTCAGGTGCAAATGAAAGAGGAGCTCGAACGAAGACAGAAAGAGGTGCTGGGCTGATGGGCTGCTGAACCTGGAAAGTTCTGCTTAGGCTGGTAAGACCCGGAATAGAATGGTAGACTTCCACTGAAAGAAACCAGAGATTTCTGACTTTTTTTCTGGAGTTAACATATCTTAACATGATCTATAGACCAAGGTTCCTTCTTTCGCAAGATTTGACCTTGGGTCAAGATGTCCCCAGACCTGCGGAAGCTACAGTCAAGACGCCGAGACGGTCAACCATGTGGTAGCCAACATCCCAAATTTTCATAGAGATCTTATGGATGCTTCTCGAACAATCAGTGTTTCCAAGCAATCTTGACTACCAGGCTGAAACTAGCATCATCAAGCATCTATTTTTGCTTTATTTCGATTTCGATGTGTTTCGTGTTGTTTCAGTCTCCAGGATGGTATATTTCTTGGCATACTTGCCGCAAGCCTGAAATCCATTTTTGGGGTCCTCCATCACTTGCCATGGGTCTATTGCAATCCCATTAATCATTGAGATTAAACACCCCCATATGATCCCGAATGGATGTAAATCCCCTTACTAAACCATGGCTTCTGGGGGCGTGTTTGATATCGCTTTGTACAAAGGGGAAGGCATGTACTAATCCAATACTGAACAGTGCTTCAAAAAGGGATTGTCAGATCATTTATCACAGTGTGGTATACCCGGTATCATGGTATGTACCATATTAATCCATATTGTACCCATTATATCATAGTTCAATGATAATCCATTATGAACATGTCCAACATCATAATTGATCAAAACATGTTCGTGTGGATCATGCTCAATCATTCAACTGTCCAACATAATAATTCATCATCATGATAATCTATTGCGATTTTTCCAACACATGTTTCCCATACAGCTGAGTATCCAAGATGAAAGTCATCCAATAATTATCATGTCATCCAATTATTACATGGATAATAGTACCCAATAACAATAATCCTCCAGTTATTAATAATAATCAAAAATGATATCAAATTGGTTAGATATATCTGCAAACTATTAACTAAAGAACTGAATTGGTGGATTCTGACAGTTTCATTATACCAGTAATATACTAAGATACTAGATTCCATTATCATATACCATTATCAGATACCACTCATAATGCGTGCATTTTACCACTTTTTTTTTCCACCAATTCACTGGTTGGTGGTGACTGGAACCATGGAATTTTCTGACTTTCCATATATTGGGAATTTCATGGATTATAGTGGTTTAATGAATTTTTTTTGGGATTTTTCCATATAAAAAATGGGAAATTCATCATCCCAACTGTTACTCACTCCATCATTTTTCAGAGGGCTAGGGCTCAACCACCAACCAGGTTATTATTAATCATCATTAACCATCATCATTAACCATTAATATTAACCATTAATATTTAACCATCATCATTAACCATCATCATTAACCATCATCATTAACCATTAATGTTAACCACTAATATTAACCATTAATATTAACCAGATATATTAACTATATTAACCATATATCAACCATAGATTAAATTAATATTAACCATATATTAATAGTATATTACCAACCAATGGTAGGTGGCTCAACCACCAAGCAATTCATGCCTGGAGTTTCGAGGCGAATCGCCTGGAGAAAGAGCGCCAGCGCCAGCGCCGGGGTGCCGTGGAGGCGGAACCGTTTCTGTTTTAAAACTCGCCGCAGGAGTCGTTTCCTGGAAAAAAAAAACATCAGATGATGTATATAAAACTATATAATAATGTATATTAATGAACATAATTAATGTATATTAATAATAGTTTAATAGTAATCTACTATTAAATATACATCAGATGACTATAATTAATAGTGTATATTATCCCATTAATAGTATCTGATATTTTTTAATGTATATAACTATATTAATTATATATAATACTATCCCATCAGATAATGTATATAACTGTATTAATGTTTAATAACTAGAATATCCATTAATATATCCATTAATGGGATAATTATAGTTATATGATGTATATTATCCCATTAATGGATATAGAAAAACACGAAACACATATAACTATAATATACTCTAATTATATGTGTTTTTCATGAATCCCATTCGAAACGAAGATCTATTTTTAGATGGGATCCAGTGGAGAGCAACGTCTCATCCATCGCAGGCCAAAGAAGAGCGCGTGGAAGAACGGGATGCCGAAGAATATCGGTGCGGAGCGGTTGGTGATTTGGGATTCACCCATGGATTCACCCATGGTTTTTGTCGTGGGAAGAAGTCAGATGTTTTTCATGGATGAAATATAGGGGTGGTATTAATATGGTAGATTTACATGGTATATATATACTGTATATATATATACATAAACCATCCCCAGAAAAATGGTAGATGATTGGGAAAATGACGATGTCATGATTTATATAACTGTGTGTATAAGATCTATAACGGCACCGGCACCCCGGTATCGGCGATGTTGCGCCCGGTTGTTGACGGTGTTGCTGTTGGCACCATCCGCGTAAAAGAGAGGTCCATTTGGACCCATAAATGTGTTGGTTATAGTTACTCTCTGGTTATGACTAACATAGCGAACTGGAAAATCACCATGCTATTAAGAACGGTAAACCATCTATTTCTATGGGCCATCTATACCATGGCTATGTTAAATAACCAGAGGGTATATCACATCGCCATGTTTATTGATTGTAACTCGCAGTAGTTGCTTGTTGATTTACTTCCCACAATGAATTCTTACATAAACATGTAATAAAATATATATATATAGATATAGATATACATATTCCAATCCAGAGTCTTGTCCTTGAATACTTGATTCATTTTGTGACTCAGTGAGGACCCCCCCCATTTCCCATCTCCAGGCAGCTCCGAGCACGCTGGAAGATGCGTGACGCGGAGCGAGCCAAGGTGGGAAGATGGCTGTGGAGTTTTCGAATCATCAAATGGGTGCAGTTTTAGGTGGTTTCCTATCGAATGATTGGAAAGAGAAAAGATAGTTCCCATCAAATGGAGTTTCTCTTGGTTCATACTTCTAGAAACGTGGATTTAGAATCCCATTTAAAGTTCCAAAATTAATATTGGAACTAGTTAATTTTCCCATTTTGGATTTAATTAAGGGAACTAACATACGTATTTCTAATTCCAAAACATGGCTTCCAATGCGATCCCCTTAGGATCGCCCGGGATTGTTGGCACATGCATTGCAGGTGATCTGCAACATACATAATATTATATACAATATGTATAATATATCATATAATATATAGAGAGAGAGATACACTATATATACATATATATACACACTATATATATATATACTGTTTGTCATCTACTTATGATGGTTGGTTGTTTATGAACTCTCCGTAGCTTCCCCATTTTTCAATGGTGTCGAAGATCCAGCCCGCAGGCGATTCAAGAGGCGCTGCAACGCAAGGCGCAGCGGATGCACCAGGGCCCACCATATTTCATAAAACACCGGTGATGTTTAGAAGGTTTGATACCGATGATGTTTAGAAAGAAGGTCTTAAATTTCTGATGTCAAATCACATTGCTTCAAAAATTAAGTGATTTTTTAGTTTCTGAGCACACGATGTGAAGTAATCAGAAATTTGAATATTCAAATTTCTGATTACTTCATCTGATAATTATAAAATTGTGTGCTCAGACGATCCTTGAGGTCACCGTCGTGTTTTGCTGCTGATTTTGCCTGCAGGAGAAAGATTTGGCAGAGCTTAGGGCCAAGAAAGCGCAGGAGGGGTCGGTCAAGGGGGGCCGGCAGAAATTGCGGCCATTTTGGTTGCAGATATGATTAGTAATGCCCTCTGGTAAATAAACATAGACCCTGAAAATAACATGTTTTTAATGGAAACTAATCTTCCAAACCCCACCTGGCAGGGTCTATGTTAATTTACCAAAGGGTATTGGATTATTTAATATTGAATATTGATGAATGATTATATATCTATATTGAATATGACTGAAGTTGGGATTACATTGTCACTGAAAAGTTTGGGGGGTGAGACCCAAATGGGGTGAGAAAAACCCCTTTAAAAATATGAGAAAACATGGGAAATTAGGGAAAATAATGGAAGATAATGAAAAACATATGACAACATGACA
>Ga0126342_10017062_pt1 | contig 12587 bp, 10 predicted proteins | sample Cyp1metagenome_FD_92528 | JGI IMG/M metagenome (GOLD analysis project Ga0126342, IMG submission 92528) | Coral microbial communities from Lord Howe Island, Old Settlement Bay, Australia - Cyphastrea 1 metagenome | ecosystem: Host-associated > Invertebrates > Cnidaria > Coral ...
TATTTGGGCCACAGAATACACATTCTGGCCTGGTACAGGTTGTCCTTGCACATCTCGTTTTCCTGGACAGCGCTCGTGTTTTCTTTACAGCCACAAATACGCTTGATGGTGCCACTCTGCAACTTCGGAAATGCCTTTGCGCCTCAAAAACTGAGAGGAGTGCCTAATTTTATGGGTTCCCATCACCAATGACCAAGATATCAATAAACCAATTATCTCAAATTGTTTTCCGCAAATAACAAAAGGAATGCTGAATCAACATGGGTTTGTCTGAAAAGGGATGATCAGACGGGTTACATACCCACAAAATCCCATAAAAAAATCATACATGGCAATTTTACAGTACTTAATGGAAAATGATGATACACCATGAAATTTTGAGGTACATCGTTTTCAATCGAACCCCTGATTTATCCATCCCGTTTTACTGGATTGTAAACCTGTATGCTTTTATTATGGGTAACTTGACAATCCAGTTAGCATAGCCCTTTATACCGACCCATCAACAGGGGTCTCTTCGATAGCTCGCATAGTTCATATGGGGTTGATATTATTGAAGGACCCCACCGTTCCAATTGGAGCCTGCTGCAGCTTCTCAACCTTTATCTCTGCCTGGACTTATCCAAATTGGGTACCAACATGAACCAACGACCACACAATATTCATGGGGATATCCATCAAATAAACCCATCTGTTGCTTCAAAACGTGCAACATACAAAATATGACCAACATCTGTGGTTTGGCCTTCAATTTTGACCCATGATCTCATCTCAATGCCGACATATTGCGACAAAATGATTGGACCAGCTTGGGATCACCAAACAGCAAAACGGCTTGAAGACAAGGGTGGATTGTGCATTCCGCGTAGTATGTCGGTAGTAACATATGATTATACTTTTATTGATAGTGTTATAAATGTATGTTATCGTGCACACCTCAACTGCGCAGCGGGGCGTTTCACACCAACACTCGGACAGTGAGCGCATCATGTGCGCGATACCCCAAACATACCCTCAGACTTCATAAATCTTATTTCGAAATAATGGATTCTACTTGGGGTATGCAAACCAGACCTCCAATCGAACTTGTTCAGCACTGTCTGTCCGCTGTCGTTCTTCATGCAGCATTTGCTGGGTCTCGACCCGCTTACGCTGGGCCTCATGGAGCAGCTGGGCACACATAGCGATGGGAAAATGACCGTCTTGGCAATGTTGAAGGAAAATCACCTACAAATGGGTATTTGTCCATAGCTATGTCAGAAATCCTTGGATTTGGGGGGCAACAGCAGTTGGTATTACCATGCTTACAATGCTCCCATTTGGATTCTTCACGTTTCCATTGCTTTCATCGGGAGTGGATGATAGCTCTCAGGAGCAACAATGTGGTCAGCCCGATAAAAAAATCAGTTAGGGAATGATTTTTACCGACTACTTCTATATAGTAAAACTGGTGATGGTGATTATTAAAATTATTATGTTCTTGTTGGGTTTACCGCGTTAGCTCAAACTAAAAAGGTCTTGAACACAGCAGTAACTCCCAGGCACAAGTCAGATTATCAGGGACAACTCATGGTCAGCTCATATTTCTGAATCTTCACGAAATGAATTCACCATTCCTTCAGAGAAACTATCAACCTACCATCAATCTTTTTCCATATATTCTTGTCCATATATATATATAGTGTTTTCCATGGATCAGTACTCATATTTGTAATTGTAGATGGTAAAGTACCCTTCACCAGGTTGACCCAAACATTTTTTCGTCGAAAAATAGGTTTCTCTAAACTCTAAACATAAACTATAATACAGTAGGATAGAACAAAATTCCATGGTTTACATAACTCTCCGCATGATTTGTATTTTGGATATCTACCATTTTGGGACAAACCAAAACATTATGTTGCTGGTTGTGTATCCTACTATGCCCATTTGACCACCGTGAAAAAAATGATGGTTTTAAGGCCATTCATCCCACTTTTTCCATCACATTCTTTCATCTTGGTGGTTGGTCGTATGATAATTAGATCTCATATGGCCATCGTTTTTACGCTCTGGCAATGGATGTTCACCCCCTAATTGGGTCCATAGATCTTAATCCAGCCCTGTATCATATCCACCCTCTGGTAAGTTAAACTATAATTATGTGTTAGTGTCGAAACATGGTACGGTATAGATGGTATAGTCTAGTATATGGATGTATATGGTTTATGGTCATCCATCCGATCATGGAATCCGAACATCATGGGTATTTAACTATGGAAATCGATTGATTCCAATCCCCCTTTTGGGCTCGGAAGCTCGAGTTTTGACCGTGGTACCCTCCCGTACACCATTGATGATGTGCCTAGGGAAAGAGGGAAAGCATGGGTTTTCCACAGTGTTTACCCTAGGTTAGATCATTTTCCTCGGGGAAACCCCCATGTTTCTTCGCCTCTTGGACTTCCTTCTCGGCTTCCACCAGCGACATTTCCAGCCGTTTCACTTGTTCGAAGGATGGCCCCTGCCATGGCCACGTGAAAATTTCGAAAAAACATAGGGAAAAACCAATTGGGCAAGAGACCCCAAACACTGTGGGGGGTAGGAAGTCAATGTACCAGATACAAGAAACAGCTATGGAACAGTAACAGTAACAAATCAGGTTAGGGAAAGCTATCAACCAACTGAAAATCATGAGATGAGTATTTCCAATGGCGCAGTTGAGAAAAATGGTGGAAACTGGACACGCCCAAAATGGTAAGTTTATCATAAAACTGATGATAAACCAATGGATGTCGATGCAGGGAATTTGTCACCTCAATTTTCAGAGAAGCCAATACAAGGGGGATATGCTACCCGCAATGTGGCTAATAATAGGGAGGTAATATTAACCAACAATCATGCAAATAGGATATGGCTATGCCTCAAAAAACGGGTATGGATCGCCATGCGGTAATCCGGACGCATGCAACGAAGGAGTTGCACAAATGATCTCAAATGAATTCTATCTCTTCAAAAGGGTATGGATCGCAGGTATGGATTGGGGGTATGGATGAGGACCTTACATTTTGAGCTGCAGCCATATAATGGCAGCATAAGACCAACCATATTCCGGGATATCGTGGAAATAAGCGAGGACTATATAATAGTATGATATTTGCACTGCATGTAACTTATAATATGATCATGATAGAACAGATACTGTAAGTCTCTCCGAACATCGAGCATTTTGAGCACTTTACAGCCATCAAATAATGACAAGTATGTCTGTAATAAACCATGAGATTTGGGGGTACTATTTTGGAAAATGGCTAGAACATGCTAGAACTACGTAGAAATGGGATTATATACAAGACATAATAGACATACAAGTTACAAAGTGACCAAATCGCCGGTGCTGTGCAACTTACCCAATCATACCCAATCCATCAAATTCATGGGCTAAAATGGCTAAAAGATCTGGAAGGGCTGCGAAGCCTCATCGAAATGCGGGATTTGACCAACCTCTCATGGGAATGTCTGCCCACAAACACGATGGTATCAAGAGAAGTGGGGGGTCAAGCAGAGAAGACATGAAAAGACTGGGAATATCTGGGAATGCAAATAGGAGGCCCACATTCTGTGGATGCAGCTGGCAAAAAAATGGGAAATGCTGTAGCCAATAAACACCGGGACTTATTGTTGCCCAACAAGAACTTAAATTACCATAGGAAGGTACACCTTTGCAACAACTAAAGAGCCACGACATCACCCTAGTGCTTCCACGAGAAATACAGGGAAAACATAGGAAAGCCATGGAGCCCCCGTTGTTCGATCTTTTTGAACATATCTAGACCCTCCAAGTACCGAGAAAAGTGTGGTAATATCAATATCCCCATGATTCTCGGACTATTTCACCATCTTTTCCTGATGGTTATCTCATTTTTGTGGGCACTTGGAGGGTCTAAGTAATTTCTATATTTTGATATATCTTTCTATTATTACATTATATAATTTAACATTAATTAACCACACATTAAACAGCAACGGTTTTCCCCGCAAGGCCACATCGGCCTTGTCCTCCGGCTTCACCGGCGCTAACTCTGCAGGCTCTGCAGGCTCTGGCGCTGAGGACTCGATCAAGGCGAGCTCGTCATCCCTGGAGCAAAGCATTAAGGGATTTTGCATGGATTTTGCATGGATTTTGCATGGATTTTTTGTGACATATTGGATTCAAAAATCTGTGGGATAACATATGATCACATTCAAATCCATCAACATTTGACATATTTAAGTGACTCATTTGATTCAAATCGAGTCAAATGCTGTGGGTCGGTTAACCGTTAACCAATTCACGACATCTTGGAACTTGGTATCGATCCAGCCGGGATGGTCAGATGGTCATGATGTGTATATGGCCTGAATGGCTAGTTTGTTGCTAATCCTGGTCAAAACTCTAGGTCTGCTAGGAAAACTTTGACCAGTGCCTCAAAATAAAGAAATAAAATGAAATAAGTTAAAACATGTTAAAACCATTTAAAACCAACACATCAAAATAAAAAGCGAACATCAGCCACAGATTCTCCTCCGTCTGAATAGTCATAACTTATCATAACTTAATGACTTAATGCGTATACCGTTTCCAGATTGTATCCACAGGTTGCCCCCGTATAAGCCCTATACTATTTCTGGGATCTTGTGGGATCTATACCAAGTACCATGTATAGATGGCCCATTTTACCTGGTGGATCCTGGGACGGAATATACGGAATGCAACGACAAAAACCACCTCAAAAAGATCTGATTCAAACAAGTCTAATTTACCACCATTGACAATTGAATATATAGTCTTATACTGTATTATGAAGATTTATGAAGCAGGTTTGTAGTTTCTTGAATGCACACAGATTTATGAATTGAAGAATACCCTGTCAGGTTTTTGGTATTTACTCCATCATTCACCAGCCGTTGCTCCCAGTTACAGCTCCAGGGTCAAGTGAAGCCCTCCATCGTCTTTATCCACCTCAAGGGAGTGCCCCCCCAAATATCCCAAAAAATGGATGGTTGATGTTGATTTCACACATCTTTTAAACATTACCATAAGTATCCATAAGTATCCATAAGTATCCATAAGTATCCATAAGTGGGAAAATACAACATAGGTGGGCTTAGGGTTTAGGGTCCTTAAGATTTGAAAGGTTCAACAGTTTCAACTTGACTACTGGAGCACTGCTTCGATTTTAGATCTGAGGTTCAAGTCAAAGCGCCAGTTTACCAGAAAACAGCCAACTGCCAACTGTCATGGATCACAAGTAGCGGGTGCAACATCTGCAACCTTTGATCCGACATGATCCGACATGATCCGACATCATACAGTATCAATCTTTGAAGGGAAAATCTTCAAGGAGTTGAATGATGTTGACATATTGCAAGCTGAAACTGATCAACCGACTGTGAAGTTATTGGAGTTATTGGCGATTGCAGACCAGGTGCGATGAAATCGTAGATGTCCCCCATGCGCTGCTCCTCATCCTGAACATCTGGCAATCAAATGTGAATCCCCCCATATGGCATTATACGTATTGAATATTATTGAATTGTATTGGATATTATAGGTATTGAATATTATTGAATATTATTGAATGGTATTGAGCCATCCCCACATTGGAATTTGATGGAATTTGGGAAATGGGCAACGCATGGCAAAAGTCGCGGCAATAGCAAGATTAGCAAGCAGCCTCCAATTCCTCGCCGGCCATCAACATCTTCCTCAGTAGAGATGGGAGCACAACAAGCACTTAGAATTTGTAGTTTGTCAACAGGAACTCCCCTAAAGAATGGTAAACGATGATGAGGAATGGAATTCCGGTAGGCTTCTTCAGACCCACCACTTCGATTGCTTAGGGGTTCAGCTTTTCAGCCCCAGTTGTAGCCATGGCACACTCTGTCCCACGGAAGGTCCACATCATTGCCATCCTTGTCCTTGAGCTTAAGGTGCTTTGGGAGGCTCCTGCAACATCTGCAACTTTCAATTTCTTGTCGTCAAATGTCGTCAAATAGATTCAAATGGTGCAAAAAAGCCTCTTCTATTCAGCTTTGCATACTTCTGGAATTTATGATTCATATTGATTCATGATGATTTATGAGCAACACACATTTACTTCGCACAGCGGAGACGACTTTAGAACTTCTGCAGTCAAGGCTCTTACGAAGGTCGCAGGGCTTCATGGCCTTGGGAACCAGCAACTTCCTCTCAATCTCTGGAATTCCTCAAGGGAGATGTTTCACATGGTTTCATGGGGATTCAACCCTCAAAGGTATCCCCCCAACTAAAATAGTCAGGGTTTTTTTAAGGGCTTATTAACATTTTATTAACATTTATTAATCACATTTAATCACCAACAATCTCTGAGAGCTGAAGCAGCTATCATTGGGTTCACCTGGGTCACCTTCCAATCCTGTTTTTCCGTCCTGGAGTCGCTGGTTGATTGACCAGGACGGGCACGCGGTCAGGATATTTCCTTGGAACAAAAAGAAGCTGAGAAACTGACAGATATTGATAGAAATTGAATGATTCATTGAATTAATTGAATATAATTGAATTCATTGACCATTGGACCACCATTCATCAGAATTCATCACCACTTTTTGTGTTCCAGTAGGCTCCCGTAGACTACAGCGATCAGCTCTGACATCCTGCAGCTGGGCCAAGAGTCAGCCGCATCTTCTTGGCCTTCTCTGCTTGGCCAAACTCATCCGTCATGACTGTCATCACCTATGCAGCTGAAGCCATCTGAAAAATGGTCAAATGTGACCTCTGGTGACTGTCACGATGTGAATGGCTGAGTGGCTCCCGCCTGGTTTGCGGAGGAATCCTGGACGCGACCGACCCATCAACTGGGTGACTTGGAATGGAATGGTCGGAATGGTCCCCAAATGGTTGGAGAGTACCGATGGTTCCTCATGGTTCATCCGGCCGAGTTGGGCCAAGCTCAGCCATGCTTAGCCCACCATATGTCCAGATTCCTCCTGCATTCCTGTCACATCCTTTCACTCTAGGCCTTGAATCATCATGACCCGTCACATCGTCTCCAACTTTATTTGCCTCTGCCAATTTTGCTCTGTTCTAGACTGTACAACAGGACCATAATGGACAATCTCTAAGATAGTCTACCATCTACCAATGTTGACTCGTTTTGAACTTCCATTTTAGTTTGTTGTCCTTGTGTGCAAACCATTCTGATATCTCCAACTAAGAAAAACATGTTGTTCCGGGTCGTCAAGAAACTTGATATCCCAAGAATTGATGATCATTTAGTAATAAAACATGATGAAACCAGCAAACATCGTGTTTTGCCGGGTCTTCATTTTCGACCCGGTGTGTCCCAGCTCTCTTCCCAGCATGGGTCCTTCATCTTGAATTCCACGAAAGACTTGGACATATCAATCTCCTAGCAGACGCAAACACCCTACCAAAGGGGAACTATGCACCTGCCACCATCAAATTTTGTGACTGAACCATACTAAACCAAACAAAATAGCCTAAATATGATTAAAACTGATTAAATAGATCAAAAGGGCTTACAGATGTCATACTGTCCATCTTTGACAACAAGAAAAGCCATAGAACGATGTGGATCCTCCTCAGGCTCCGAGCTCGATTTCACTTCGGCCTCCATGGGGCACGAGCCATGAATTCTTTGGGGATCAAGTCTCAACATGTTGGAGATTTCATCTCATTTCATAGTCTTTAATCCTCTAATGCACTGAATCTCAAATGGAATTCTATGTCCTGGCTATCATACTCCCCATTTACAAACGGTTCTTTAACAACAATTCCTATTAACGTATGTTAACGTCACGGTCCCGCTAAAACAAGGATGTCCATTGCCCATATACTGGATGAAGAACATTGAAGAACCCATGTGGCAATGAAATATCTCAAGTTCACCAGGAATAGGTCGTATACACCATTGCCCGAAAGATTCCGAAGAGGTTAAGCAATTACCACCCAATTTGAGGATTGGATCTGACACATTTTGCTCACTAATGGGCCCACCATTTGAATCACCCAGTTTTGGATGTCGTCCCACACCTGAGATGTGCTTAGCGGATCTGTGCAGGCAGCTCCTCAGATTGTAGGTTTGCGCAAAATGACACTATATTTCCCTGACTTCGACGTTCGTGTTCTCTGACACAGGTTCCCTGACACGGTCGTGTATTCTCTGACACCGTCTATATTAACCAATAATTGTTGTACCGATTCCAAATCGATATAAAGTGGAATGTCACTGGTATCCAAAAAATCGGCTTTTTGTCCAACCACAATTGGGGTATAGACAAGGTGTAGATCAGCTAATGATACCATAATGTCCAACATGTGGTATACGCAAACCAATACGGAGGAAACGTTCCATAATTATGGGGGAATTGGATGCTTATTTGCCGGTTTATTTAGTAGGGATACAATCGTATCTGTAACCAACCTCCATCTTCCAACGCTACATTTATATTTGCTCCATGTTTTGGACCAAACGAGTGTTTTCTGATTCGAGCTGCTTTTGTTCAAACGAGCGCATCTTCAATTCGTGCAATATTTCACTATTTTAGGAGATACCTTGAGATATCGGAGCTAGGTAAAAACAAACCGCACCAACGAGAGCAATTATGCGCAATAAGGCGCAATTATGCGCAAGCGAGCGCAATCTCAAAAAGTATAATTTTCAGCTTTTATAATTAGAGGAGGTCATAGGGGGTCTGTTCGTTGCATCTATTTTGGGGCAACTCAAAACAAACATATTTTCTTCAAACGAGCATATTTATTCATTCTCGATCGTATATTTATATTTATGTAGCAATGGATGGTGAAGGAACAATATGATGGGTTTGCCAAGCATCGGCAGCGGCTTCGGTCAATACTTGGTGATCATTGTTTATCTATATGTTGTAAGCCCCCAAAAGTTAGAAGTTCGTAAAATCCGAACCTAACATATAGTGATAATTGATCATTCATACTTTTTTGGGGATTACCATATGGTGCTAGTCAAACCGTGAAGTAGCTATAGAAAGTTTTGTGCGTTCATACATGTTCATACCATAATCAAGACATGACCACCCCACGGGCCCAGCGTGCGCTTTCGCAAGCTTCTGCATTCCCAGCTTCGACTGTGTTTTGGAGGTCCCTGGCTGACTGGTGGCTTGCAGCAAAACATACATCCGTCGCTGTTGTGGGGGATGATCCCCACCCCAAACTAGAACATATATGACATTCTATCAACATATATCAACACATATCAACATATATCAACATAATCATAATCAACATATATCAACATATTATATATATGCAATATATATGCTATAATATTATATATATACATCATTATCCATCCCTGTGATCGAATGTGAACACTGCTCTGATGCAGAGTTCCACCAGGGACCCAAAGGCTGACACTGGACGATAGGTCTGCGGCTCACCGGGTATCAAATAAGGACCTGCATGATCCAAACTTCAATGTCGTTGACTCAGGTCTATCTTGGAGAAATTTTTGGGAACAATCCAGCAGTGGAAACAATGCGATGTATCAATCCAGCACCTGTGAGACTCGATCTTTGCTTTTCCTTTCGACCAAGACGTACAAGACATTGTCTTCAGCCTGCAGAACAAGTTGGTCATAGCCTCCCTGCCAAGTGACACTGTTGGCTCGTTTCCCTCAACAGGTTTTCTGTCAACACCACTGATGAGTGTAGTCCTCCTTGGTCAATGACCCAATCAATGGTGTAGCCAATTCACTTTTAAGGTAATTTGAACTTTTAAGGTAATTTGAGGCAATACAAGGCTTGATGTGGAGTGTTTTCATGCTTCCTAAAAAGTCTTGCACGGCTGGCCTTGAACTTCGGGTGGTCTAAATCGCTGACCATCATATCATGTGGAATCTGAATATGGCCTGTCATGTTTGGAAAACGACACATTTCCAAAGGACGTCATGCCGAAAATACATGAACATTGCAAGCTGCACAAATCATGCGCAAACAACATATATGAAGCATTCGGATGCATTCGAAACCTCTTATTGATGTTGGACATATCATCGTAATACTACCGCAATTTATAGTTATCCAGGAGTAGATTAGAATATGGAAATGTCAGGAAACTACAAGAGTGGGAGTGTATTTGACACTCCATATGCTTTGTACTTCAGCATACATTCACGCCAAATTTAAGCTTAAACCAAAGCTGGGAAGCAACAGCCAACTCACCCTGGCCTTTCTTGAGCAGAACCTTGCTATCAGGAGTAGCCCACTCACATTTTTCGGTGATCTTTTCGATGATCAGCTTCGCACACCTGAGATGGGAGGTCCAAACCCATCTGTTGGATCCAGTGATCCAAGTACCATGCAACAGCATGGGCGTGTTTCAATCCTGTCTTCCGAATTCCATTCTCCCAACTCTACCAAAAATGGATAAAAATGGTGGGTTCCAAAAAAACAGCACCTCCAAAATCCTCCAAAACAAACTTCTAGAAACGACATGCCGCTCTGCTGTTGCCCACCCAAATCCAACGGATCCCGAATTTGAGCTCCTCACTCTGCACCTGTGACAGCTGGCAGCATGTTACATATAATGTACGTATGCGTAACTTATATTTATTAACATATTTGTGTTGTTCTTGTAACATTACAGTAACATTTACATTGGCAAGACATGGTAAGACCCTCCAACATTCTGAAGTCAATTACTTTAAACATCTTTAAACCATCACCTTTGCCAAGATTCTTGGATCTCAGAATGGGTATCCAGGCCATGCTCATGCTCCATCTCCCAACATCCAGCAAACATCCAGGTCATCCAATGCATCGCACCTGTCTTGTTGTGGGGCATGATGAGTTTGTGTGGCTTTTCCGCTGGATCAGGATAGGCTTCCTGGGCACATCCATGGTGGCCCTGGTGGCCCTGGTGGCTCCGTGGCTCCGACCGAATAACATGGCTAGCGCTGATTCAGATTGTCCAACATATCAAAATATATCAAAATATATCAAATCAGACTCAGAAGTCATCAATATCCGATTCACATTCGCGTAATGTGTTGAATCAAAATCCATTAACCACCAATCCATCAAGAATCCATACATTGTTTGATATTGATCATTCAACCACTGATCGTTCCAAGGCGCCACAACCACCGGCAAATGGTTGGGATATTTCTTGCGGATTTTCGACACCTCCAGGGGCCGTTCCCAGTTGGACTCGTGCATCCCTTCAGAAACACCATGGCTATGGATGGCTATGGGCCACACAATCAGGCACACAATCAGGCCATCTAAGGCGCAGAATCCAAAGAATTCCATGAAAAGACTGAAATGGTGGAACTCAGTCAATCTGAAGCTTGAAAAAGGTCTTACATTTTGATCCTTACACACATATTCTATCATATTCTGAGATGCTACCAATTTTGCAGCAACTTCACAAATCTGACACTGGCTGTTGACATTGGTGCCAACGATTAAATCCTTCTGGAAAAGGGTGGCAATTTTGTCTAAAAAATACTGACAAATACTTCAATATTTCTGAACAAATCAAGCAGCCATCATTACGTGACTACACATATTATATCCATTATGGTTGATGAACATGCCAATTGTATTAATATCCCCACAATATTCCCGTTATTTATGTTATTTTCCCATGATTTCCTAAGGTATTCCCAGTATTGGACCTATCCCTCAAACCTTGCCGCCTGCACAGGGTCCATGGTTGCGTTCGCAGGGTGTCGCTGGCGCTGCGGCGTTCGACTCAGGTCTATCGCAAAAGAGCGGTTCGCTTACCGTTTGAACATGAATGAACACATCTGCAGCAGGATGCGGCAGGCAGGGTTTTATAGGATGCACCATGCCATGTGGCCAGGGTTCCAAGACTTGGTGGCTTGTTGAGCCTCTGCTAAAAGTCTAACCATGTCTAACCTTTAGTGGGAGATATATTAATGATGAAACCATCTACTACCAAAGATGCTAAAAAAATGAAGGGCGTGGCTATAATCAATCCAGAAAATCATTAGAACATTTTCGGTGTTGATATTTCTAGGGTAGCCCAGTAGGATCCTTTTAAAAGCTCAAATGGCCCATCTCCAGGTCGCATGGGTCAAACTTGGTAACACTGGCTATGAGTCAAAATCCTGGCCTATACGGTAATGATAGGTTTTTACCCATCCCGATAGATATTATCCCCATGAGATTTCCCTGTTCCAAGGTTCTGGACCCTCTCTGGGCCTTGCTCCAGGTGCTTCTCTGATGAGGCCTGAGTGCGATCTTGGCCGCTTTTTCGAGCCTGGAGATACACTTTAAAGAGCACGAAAAACATGGAATGAGGATGGCCATGGTGATGAATGATGATGATGATGATGATGATGAGTATGACGTTGGCGATGACGACGATATCGTTTCAGCATGATGATCAGCGTAAAACTAGTGCAAATATGAAGGCCACCTGACTTGACAAATCACACATAAATATACATGGGGGTTGTCCAAAATACCTTTTCCCGGACAGCCCTCAATCGCTCAGCCAATCGCGTAGCAACCGCGGTACCACAGTGAGCAATCGCGGAAGGGTTTGTTCTTCGTTGATCAGATCA
>Ga0126342_10017063_pt1 | contig 12587 bp, 8 predicted proteins | sample Cyp1metagenome_FD_92528 | JGI IMG/M metagenome (GOLD analysis project Ga0126342, IMG submission 92528) | Coral microbial communities from Lord Howe Island, Old Settlement Bay, Australia - Cyphastrea 1 metagenome | ecosystem: Host-associated > Invertebrates > Cnidaria > Coral ...
AACTCTTTCCCTCACTAACTCTTTCTTTGACTAACTCTTTCCCTGACTAACTGTTTCTTTGCTAACTCTTTCTTTGACTAACTCTTTCCCTCACTAACTCTTTCTTTGACTGACTCTTTCCCTGACGAACTCTTTCTTTGCTAACTCTTTCTTTGACTAACTCTTTCCCTGACATTCTAAAAGTCCGTAACACGGAAGTTTCTTCCCCTAAACTTCCTTTGACTATGGTTAATGGAATATTAATGGTTTACTAGAGGGAAATAATCCTTAAACATCCGCAAAAACCAATCCTATAGATGACCAATGGAGAAGAATCCAATATAGAACAACCGAAAAATATTCCTTTTTTGGGGAAACTCCCTTATCTATAGTGGCCAATGGAAAATAATGGTGTTCACTATAGAAAATGGAGTTTCGTGCAACTCCCTTCAACCCACTCTGGGAATGGAATCATTTCGTTGACTCACAATTGAAACTTTGTTGCAACTCTCATTGTTCCCATAATGGGTCAAAAGATGCCTCAAATCATTGGGTTTTTGTTGGGATTGTATAGTTAAATTGGATATGAATATAACTAGTTGAAATTTACCATGCCCCCAATTAACATAGACCCTACCAAATAGGGGGTCGGAAGACCCTGACAATTGTCAGTTTTTAGTGGAAACTAACCTTCCGACCCCCTATTTGGTAGGGTCTATGTTAATTTACTGGAGGGTAAACAAGGGAAACTAGCCCTCTTCAGGAAAACCGAAAACCAATCTAGCATCATCTATCAATTACCCTCTGGTAAACTAACATAACTATGGAAAATCACCATTTTCAATGAGTAAATCCACTATAAATTGCCATGTTCAATAGCCTTTTGTTTGTTTACCAGAAGTAATTATCACCATTTTTCCATGGTCAACACTGTTCACACTAAAATCTATTTGTCCGAAAATCGTGCACCCTCTTCCATCGACTGATTAAGCGTGATGTGTTTTTTACAAACATTGCCATAACTGGACCTCATGTCAGACTCTCGCAAAATCATAGATCTCATGACATCCTCATTACCCTCTGGTAAACACACAAAAAACTATGACACATCACCAATGGCCATGTTCAATAGTTATGTTAAATTACCAGAGTGATATCACAATATTATGATTGGTTTACCCGAGTTTAGCCCATGTTATGCTGGTTGAACCCCCAAGCATGCCCTATCATTATCCCAACTGTTATATCAAGCTGCTTCATTTAACATACCAATTATATTGTCATACCACTGAAACCCCATAATTGGTGGCACATGTCCCTTATATATATATATGGATAACATACAATAATTCAATGATAGTTCCCCAATCCAATTCCCATCATTGAGGTGAGGTAAACATAGAAGTGAGGTCACTACAATTTATCCACATCCAAGTCATGGATACCCTCTGGTAAACATAGAAAACAACTTACTGGTGCTTACTTGTTAGTACAATCTGAGGCCCCCCAGTTATAAGTTGGTTAACAAAAGCCCCAGTAACTATAGTTATAAATGCCATAAACCATAGTGAAATTGGACTTATAAACCAAGTTAGCTATCTTGAGGGCCTCACATTGTAGGGAATGGATGGGTTGCTGGGGGTAGCTGGGATGATGAAATTACTAGTGATGAATTGGATCATTCCCGAAAATTCCCTGCCTGCGTTTAGCACCAGTAAGAAAACTATGGAACATCACCATGCTACAAGGTGGTGCCCCAGTTCGTTAGCTAAGTTGATGAACATAACTCCCATTTCACTATGGTTTATGGCAGATATAACTATAGTATTCATGGGGTTTATAAACCAACATTCACAACACTGGGGGGCACCATCCTGTACCTACAGTAACTATAGTTATAAATGCCATAAACCATAGTGAAATTGGACTTATGTTCACCAACTTAGCTATCGAACGGGGGCCTCACATTGTAAGAAAACGATGGAAAATCACCATGATTCCCAGGATTGATCACTATTAATCACCATTAATCACCGGTTGGTTGGTTGAAAATCACTATACCAGAAACTAACATAACTATGGAACATCACCATGCTATTAATGGCTAAATCAACGAACTTTCGACGCCATTTCCCCATGATCTGCCCAGTGGCTCTGGAAGGGAGTGAATCCTTGGTTCTGGCGAGAAAAACGAGACAAAGTGGGGCACCCGTCTACCAAAAACCGCTGGGAAAATGGTGATTTAACCCACAAAAATGTGATGTTCATGGGATTTATAGCTGATTTATGATAGCTAAGTTGGTGAACATAACTCCAATTTCACTATGATGTATGAAGCTTATAACTATAGTATTCAAGGGGTTTATAAAGCAACTTATAACTGGGGACCCCACATTGTAGTGACAAGACATCACCATCGCCTACTTTATGCCCACCCGCATCCCCAAACCTGTTTGATAATGTATCGATGGGGGACCGTGTCTCTTGCTTTCATGGGTTTGAATCTTAATGGGGATAAAATTGGTGTATATATATAGATATACTGGTTGGTGGTTTTAACAATCTTGAAAAATATTAGTCAATGGGAAGGATTATCCCACATATTATTGAAAATGAAAAATGTTTGAAACCACCAACCAGTACATATATATATATCAAGAGATTGAATGGAATTGACCTTCCTTGGGGATGCAGTTGGTATTATTAATGGATATAACCATAGTAATAACCTGCCATAAGTTGCGATATAGGGTCCCAAAAAAAAAACGCCCATCATACCTATAGAGACCCACTCCAAATGTGTTGTACTACTTGCACCCCAAAAGTTCATACATTCCAAGATCCATCATCAAGTTTCAAATTATACTTACCTTTTCGTGGTTCGATTTTACATTGACTTTGTTCTAAGTTCTAAGTGCGCTTCATTTTTAAGTACAAGGAATTTGCCAAATTACAAGAAGGTTCTAAGTAGGCGCTTTTGGATGTATGTCCAAAACAATGCACTCTAAGTGCGAGTTGTTCACTATTCTATATATATATATATCCAATAAACCTCAGTTACTCTAGTCAAACACAACTTAGCTGACCACACCTTCTAGATGATTTACCGCTTGCAAGATTGTGGAGGTCCGCCTAAGTTTCCACTTAGAAAACCCGAGGATAACCGGTCACAGGCAGGGTAACATGATGAATATCAATTAATACAGAAAACCCAGCTCTTGGAGGCTTACTTTCACATCCTACTGCTAAAGGTAAGTTGCAAAGTGCTTTCAACAACTTGCAACCAATTCAGCAAGGGTCAACCATTTATCCCTGTGAGTAGTTCCCATTTTTCCACATCATCTTGAGTGACATGCATTTGCCACTTTCTGGAATGTACATGGTCTAAATGATTTTTCACAATTTACTTAGTATTGATGACACCTCTACCTCTGTCAGCATGCCCATCATGTGAGCTGGCATTCACAATGCCAAGAGGCATGCTCAAGGCTATATTGAAGACAAGAACCCACCTCGCAGCTTGCGTTGGCTGAAATTTGCCGCACAGGGTAGCATGCATTGCATGCTGATATTTCATGTTGAATACTCCATGACCCATATATAACCCCTACCTTCAAAAACGTTCCATGAAATTCATGGCCGATCTTAATCTTAGCTAACCTGCAAACAATGCAATTCACAGCTGGGTTTTATCTATTATCACCAAGGTGCTACAATGAAACTAGCAACAAGGCCATCGTCCTCAGGCAAAATGGGTACAACCTACTCAAATATTAGCTTGAGTTAAGCCATAAATTCATATAACAAATTTGTCATTTCCTGAGTTACAAATTGGAACGGTCAAAACTGGGTACCCCAATACTTGGATGGTACTAAACATGGGCTAAGCCCTTACTCTGGTCCCCGGCCATTCCCATTGGATACCCTCTAGCAATCTAATCAGCAAAGTCCCCACATATATCATATATCTCCAGTTGAAGAAATCCTCCCAAATATGGAGAACAAATCCTTCCAAATGATGGTTTATTCCTCCACATGAACAAAAAGCTCCCAGATTTTTTTTCCACATGATGGGAAAGGCTCACAGATTCAATGGGTTTCACCACTTCGACTCCAGTTAGTTTGTTGATTCATCGGCTTCTGAAATCCTCCATGGTTTCGGAGCTTTTTGTCCGGTTCGTTTTACCCATTTCATCCTGCTTCATCCTGCATGTTTCAGAAGAAAACCCTGGTAAAGAAGGTGGGTTTCCCCAGTTATGTTGGTTTAACCCCACTATCTATATATATAAGATATATCATATATCTACCATAAACCATAGTAATTTTCCCATTGTGCTAGTGATGTCAACCAACCCATTATATCAATCAACATTCCATCTAAAAATCATCAATATTCTCAGTTTAGTCTCATTTTCCCAATTTAAAATCTCATAAACGCGCGCCCCACCCTCAAGAGCCAAATGTGCCGTTCGCCAAGCATCTGAAAGAATTGCATCAGCCTCTCTCCGGTAGCCTGAGCTGAAAAATCTCGAAAGCTCCTAAATGGCTACAACCCTTACAATGTGGGGCCCACAAGATAGCGTTCAGTTGCCTCAAAGAAGTGGCTGAATTCAAAGGTTTATGGTAGATATAACGAACTAGTGAATGGATGTTAAATCCAACTAGATATAAGTGGCTGAATACTAAGTTGGTTTTTAACTCCCATTCCACTATGGTTTATGGCAGATATAACTATAGTTAATGGAATTTATAAACCAACAAACATCACTGGGGGGCACCATCCTAAATTTTATGGTGAACTCTCTTTCTTTTTTTTGGCTTAAATCCTCCAATTTTGGCTCATTTTGAACCAACCTGGATGTGCATCCCAGGCATTGGATCCGTGGTAAATAGCCTATCTATATATAATTATATATATATATAGATATCTGGTTGGTGGTTGACCTACCCCTCTGAAAAATATTTTATATATAGTCAGTTGGGATGATGAAATTCCCAATATGATGGGAAAGTCATAAAACATGCTCCAGTCACCACCAACCAGATACCCTCTGGTTATGACTAACAGTTCGCCATGGAAAATCACCATGTTTAAAAACGGTAAACCATCTATTTCTATGGGCCATGTTCCGCCAATAACCTACCGATCCGGTCATAAGGTACCCTCTGGTAATTTAACATAGCTATTGAAAATGGCCATAGAAATAGTGAGTTTTCCCATTGAAAATGGTGATTTTCCATAGCTATGTGAGTTTGCCAGAGGGTAACTACTATGGTTGGTGGTTGCACCGGATTCCGCGATTCCCCAGGATGCGCCGCAGCTATGAGTGGTCACGGGGTCACGCGGAAACTATCCTCCACGGGGAGGAAAAACGCATTTTTTTTGTATCAAAATAAGCTATTTCTATTGTTAATAGTGATTGTACATGATTGTATCTCAACTGACTCAATAGTGGTTAATAGTGGTTAATAATGATGAAATCACAATAGATCATTAACCCATAGGATCCATGTATGGTATATATGGTGTGCCATGGATCCCATCAATATACCCCCAATGTTACATAATGTTACTATATATACCAGCACCATGGATCCTATGGGTAACAAGAAGGTTTCAAGGGAAGAGTCGTCACGGAAAACACCGTTTTTCGACCCCGCCACAAATTGTACGGCAAGTCCCAGAATCGCTGTTGATTTTTTGGAACGGACCAGCTCAAAAGCACAATAGTGTACCATGTTCTACCTCCCCTTAATAAAGATAATTATTGGTTTTTTCATGTGTTTTTTCTCTGTGGTGGCTATTTAATGTTTTGGGATGAAGTTTTCAAACATATCCCCAGGATTTTAGTGTTAAAGGGGATTTAAAAATATCCAGTGAGTGCTAAGCACGCTCTAAAGGGGATTTAAAGGGATTTAGTGACTTAGCTTTCAAAATCCCCTTTAAAGTAAACCCAACTTAATAGCGGTGGCCCCCAAATAAGTTAAGATTCCATGTCAACTTCAAGTGGAAGTGCTTAGAGCCAATTCTTAGTAAATTTCAATGAAACGTATGTGTTTGGCAATACCAAATGCAACAACATGTAACATGTATGTATTTTAAATTAGGCAATACCAAAAGCCCCAGCATGTATTTGTTTTCGGTTAATTAGGCAATTTGTTAGGCAATACTCAATGCAAACGTTTTCTCAAGATGTGTTTGATTTCCGTTGGGCAATTTGTTCGGCGATACTTGCGTAGTAGTTGAATCTATGTATTTGTTTGTTTTCAAGTATACTAAGTAGGCAATTTGCAAGGTTCAAAAATGACACTTGCTTGTGTATTCGTTTTAGTAGGCAATTTCTTCAGCACCACTTATTCGGAGTAGCCAAAAATATGTGGCCGGCCACTAATCTGAACGGCGACCAAGTAAGTCTTGGGAGAATCAACCAAAATGTAGACATAATCCTATAACCCATAGGATCCATGTATGGTATATATGGTAACATTTACCATCAATATACCCCCAATGTTACTATATATATACCATACATGGATCCTATGGGTAATATCACCTACCCTCTGGTAAACTAACATAACTATGGAAAATCATGGAAAATCACCATGCGATTAATGGGTAGATCAACGAACTAAATGGCAATTTTCAATGGCTACGTTAAATTACCAGAGGGTAAAAATCATTGTAAACAAGAAGGGTCTCCGGGCAACTCGTTGGGAATTGAGGCTTTTTCCCACATACTATGCCCAATCCAAGATGGCTTCCAAGAAGGTACCGAGCAGGTATAGAAATTTATGATCAAGATGACCCCAAGCAGTTGAAGTTATTCGGAATAATTGTGGCAATAATCTCCACAAGTTGGGATATGGGGCTCCTATAATCATTGCCAATCTTAGATACCTTGCAACAAAAAATCAAGTCTTAACTGGTTATTAGATATTCTTGCAATAAAGGATCAAACTACATACCCTCTGGTAAATTAACATAACTATGGAAATTCACTATTTTTAATGAGAAAATCCACTATAAATGGCCATTGTCAATAGCTATGTTAGTTTACCAGAGGGTAGATATTCTTGCAACAAAGGATCAAACTACATATCCAGGTTGACCTAGAAATGGTGATGATGTAACCTCAACTGCACCCCCCCAAGTCTCCCCTGGTTTTTGTCGAAGCAGCTGTGTGTCGAAGGACTAGACGCCTCGCCTGGAGAGTTGTGCTTGAAGGGGCACCCGATTTATGAGCGTTTATAAAGTCATAATCATTAACCATACGGGGTGCGGGCCTCACAAATCGTAAATGGGCTGCAAACCCCAGTGATTGATAATGTTATATATCGAATATCCCCAGTTATATACGTATATATATAATTATATATATATGGTTTTATATGGGTTACAAAGCACTTACTAAGTGGCTAAGTGGCATGCACATCCAAGTAGTTAACCAGAGTTCGCCAGCTTAGACAATGGGTTAACCAAATTATAGTTACTAAATTTTAGTTTACTAGTTCAATATATATATATGTAATATAAACCATAGTTCATCAGATTATTATAGTTACTTATAATGTGGTAAATAAACATGGCAGTTGAACATCCCCTAAAAACATCTAAAAACTAAAGTTCTGGAGGTTTATAGCTGGTAAAATCAAGTTTATCATGAAGGTTTTCCGGCAAGCCATGTTTGATTACCGGAGGGTATACATGATATTCAGACGTCTTCTGGGAAAAATGATGCATGATGCTTAGTTAATCTTAATTAACACACACATTCAAAATTTGTGACCGAAAATTCAAGTAGCACAATACCCAAGTCCAATGCGTATTCGCAGATTCTGGCATCCTTTTGTATAGGTGAAACCAGCGATTGGCATACGGTATAACTGTATCATACAACGTGAGGCCCCCGTTCGATAGCGTTCAGTTGGTGCACATAAGTCCAATTTCACTATGGTTTGTGGCATTTAATAAAAAAACTAGTTACTGGGGCTTTTGTTAACCAACGTTCACATCACTGGGGGGCCTCACATTGTATGTACAGTATATATATATATATATAAATATATTCATACAATTATATACATAGAAAATGATGGTAAACCAATGGATTTAGGGATACACTATGTTCAGACAAACCAGTGATTGGCATATGGTATAACTGTATCATAGTACTGTATGCAAAAGTCCCCGGATGTCATGTTATAGCTCAAACATTTTGTTTGTGTCCGAGACCAGCGACAAAATCTTATCCCATAAGTCCCGTGAATGCTATAGTTACCTACAATGTGGGGGCCCCCCAGTGATGTGAATGTTGCTTTATAAACCCCATGAATGCTATAGTTATAAATAGTTATAAGTACCATAAATCATAGTGAAATTGCAATTATGTGCACCAACTTAACTACCGTTTGGGGGCCCCACATTGTAGATTAGCCATCATTGAACTACATGTGTGCAATTTTGATGGAAATGCCGGTGAATGCTGGTGGTCGACAGCAGGATGATGCCCCAGATGTGAAGATGATAACCTAATCTTTGCAGCATATTGCAACATTTATATGATATATTGCATATATTACATATATTACATAATATATGATATATGATATATGATATATATATATATAGATATTGCAACAGTTATATATAGATTTGCTCCCTTGAAATCCTGGCTCAGCGTTGGGTATAGTCATGTCTACCGGTCCCTGAGGCATATTGTTTGTAAGGGAAAGTACTGCCATGCAGATTTCGAATACCAGAGGTCCCAGAGGTAAAGAACCTAGCCAATATGAAGTTGGTCCTCATTGATCCCGTCATCGCAGGCATAAAATGACACGCTGTGACACGATCTTTCAAGTGTGTTGGGACTCGGTATACACCAATTCAGCAGTATCTAAACATTCGCTTTGTTTCTGAAAGTTTTTGTAGGTATCAAATATCCCTGACATTTCTCAAAATGGATATAGGTATCAACAATCCTACCACGCACTGCAAATCAATTTCCCACTCAGACGATGAGAAAAACGCAAGAACGTTGCACCGTCAATGAGTGGATTACGATTTCCCCGATCTGCTCGGAGGGCCACCAACAACAATCTTGCCAATGATGGTGTTCATGCTGTACTTCAAAAAAAAATAATGCTTAATTATTTTTTTTCAGATGATCACAGATTATCAATGAGGTTGATTTACGGGAAATATACAGGAAAACCATTGCTTTTACACAAAAAAAACTGCATTCCGACCCATCATCTGAAGAATCGGGTTCCGACAGTTCTCAAATCAATCTAAGCAATAGCTAGAAGTTAGAACTGTGAAAATAGCTCTAATTTTATTGCTTAGACTGATTATAATGATTATAAGGTGCTTATTTACTCCAACGCTATGATTTATTTGGGGGAAATTGGATTATCAATGAGGTTGATTTATAAGTACCATAAATCAACAAACATCACTGGGGGGCACCATCCTGTACCTACAGTAACTATAGTTATAAATGCCATAAATCACGGTGAAATTGGAGTTATCAAATCACCAACTGAACGCTTTTTCAACGCGGGCCCCAACAACAGGTTTTCTGTGTCCACTGCTGATCAATCCCGCGTATTGTGGCGATCATTCTCGGCATGTCATTTTAATAGATATATTCCCTATGAAATGGTGGTAAACAATAGTAAAATGGTGGTTAAGATGTGGTTAATATTAATGGTTAATGATGGTTAATAGAAATAATAGATATATATATATATATTCCCTATGCAGTTGGTATACCCTACATCCCATTCAATTATAATCCCCTTATACCCCTATGAGGCGTCTATCATGGTACTGTTTGGTTAATAGAATTTCCTAGTTTAGAAGTGTCTCCAACAACCCAGGTAGTGCAACCCACAAGTTATCTTCAACCAACCATAATTCATCAGTTACCCAATATGCTTGATGGTATCTGTAAAACCTCAATGGTGATTCAGGATGGTGCCCCCCAGTTATAAGTTGGTTTATAAATTCCATTAACATCCATTAACTAGTTCGTTATATCTACCATAAACCCAATCGAATTCAGCCACTTCTTTGAGGCAACTGAACGCTATCGAACGGGGGCCCCGTCCTGTTATATTACAATTCAATAATGGCTCACTGAGGCACGAAATAATACCTCAAGTCTTGTTGACCAACCCCAACCCCTTCACCTGGCATGTTCAACCCCAAACCTAGATCGATAGGATCTGAGCATTTACTTTCTATTCATCTGGATATTATATATATATATAAATATATATATATATATAAATAAATACATAACATTTAACCAACCTGAAACTTGCGGCCTTGGGATGATTCCCCGAAAAACAAGATTTTTTTGGGTCAATTTTCAACCATTTTCCATACATTTCCATAGTGAGAAATCTCAGCTTTCCCCATTGCCATCTGCGCCTTATTCCGATATCGCAGGAACAACCCTTCATTGCTCTCCGACGTCGGATGCTGCGCCACCGGCTCCGGAAGTTCTGGAGCGTGCTGGGTGCGAACTTGGGGAAACAGCGAAATCCAGTGGAAACCAACAATCAAGTCCCATATGCTCCATGTATGATATAATTACCTACATTTGGGTGATTTTTAGGGTAGATGTTAGGTAAATAGTCCAGCACCATGGAGCATTTGGAAGTGGGATTTCAACAAAAATCATGGGACTTAAGCGACAAACATTAGGATTTCATGGGGTGAGACGAACAAGAATGGATATTTTTATATGACTTACAAAAAACATATCAAAATGAACAAAGTCTGGCAATGGACATCAAGTAATTCTATAAAGCAAATGAACCACCCAGAAATAATTTCATGGTTTCAATCCCACCAGAAAAAACATCGTCAATTTGGGGCTGGATCCTGAGTTCTCTATTGCTTTGTTAACATTACTTTTATGGGTTAAAATCTTCAATGGCTCATTTTAAGACCAACCTGGATGTGCATCCAGGGCATTGGATCCGTGGTTCATAGACTATATATATATATAACCCATGATTTTACCTTGGTTATATATATATATATATGATATATATGGTTAATATATGGTTAATATATGGTTAATATATGGTTAATATATGGTTAATATATGGTTAATATATGGTTAATATATGGTTAATATATGGTTAATGGTGGTTAATAATAATCTGGTTGGTGGTTGACCTACCCCTCTGAAAAATGATGGAGTGACTAACAGTTGGGATGATTATATAATTAATTATTCCCAATATATGGAAAAAACATGTTCCAAACCACCAACCAGCTATCATCTTCAAAGGTGTGACCTTCTTGTGCTGTCGGACTTACTGCAGGTTACTTGTTCCGGTATCATCTGACCAACCTGGATGCCGAAATTGAACTTTGGCGGGTTGGCTGTGCAAAGTCAAACCGCCATGTGTTGGACACGTGGCTAATCACACTACCTTCAAATTTGCTGCATTCTGGAATACTCCGATTTGATAAGAAGTGAAAACCCATGGTTCCCCGTAATTACCTTGACACCAGCTTTCCAAAACACCAAAGAAGGTTCAAAAAACATGTGGATTCCATCAGAAATGAAAAATGCTTCCCTCCATCCCAAAATCCACTCCGTGGTGCTGGAATATTTACCAACATCTACCCTAAAAATCACCCAAATGTCGGTAAACATACCATACATGGAGAATATGGGCATGAAACATATGTAGTGTATATACATGTATAATCATCCTGAAGCAGATAGGATATGGATTTTTGCACAGATATTTGACATTTCCATATTCTATCTACTCCAGCACAACTTTATATAAATATGTATAATTATACATATATATATATACACATACATATATGTATGTATATACATATATATATACATACATACATACAGGATGGGGCCCCGAAGATAGCAAAGTTGCCTTATAAGTGGCTTAACTATGGTTTATGGTAGATATAACTATAGCTAATGGATGTTCTTAGGGGTTTATAACCTAACTTATAACTGGGGTGGGCACCGTCCTGTATGGAGGACCGAGCGGCCCATGTAACCACGTCCAAGCTGAGTCGCATTAAAAACACATTTATTTTGCTGGTTTACAAATATCCCCCTGCATGGAAAAATGAACAAAGCATATACAGTACATATACAGTACATATACAGTACATATACAGTACATACATACATTTATATATATATACTATATCCGCCGACCCCGGCAGACGCAAGGGGGAGTGCGCTAGGGAATAATACATTTGACCCTGGTTTCGGACTACTACTACTACTACTGCTACTACTACTACTACTACTATTACTACTACTACTACTACTACTACTACTACTACTACTACTACTACTACTTCTTTCCAAGGTGTTTTCCCATTTGGGGACCGGATGTAAAGGTAGCCAAAATTCAAGGGGGAGCGCGCCAGGGAATAAGACATCGCATGTGCCACAAAGCCATGCGAAGGGTGCGTTTGCGCACGTTGGCACGAAATCAGGTGGCGTTTCAGCGTTTCGAATGGTGTCCATGAGCCGATAAGGGTGCGTTTTGCAGGCTTGCAGCACCACCTTGAGCAGCACCACCCGCAGCATGCAGCAGCA
>Ga0126342_10017064_pt1 | contig 12585 bp, 13 predicted proteins | sample Cyp1metagenome_FD_92528 | JGI IMG/M metagenome (GOLD analysis project Ga0126342, IMG submission 92528) | Coral microbial communities from Lord Howe Island, Old Settlement Bay, Australia - Cyphastrea 1 metagenome | ecosystem: Host-associated > Invertebrates > Cnidaria > Coral ...
CGATTTTTGCATGGGCTTAAGGTCAGTGCCAATTGAGCCGAGGTCATGCCTGCTGCTACGTTCAGAACCCTCAATCGTCAATTTCAACTGACAGGGATCACTTGTCATTAGATTGGCTGCCGTATTTTCAATCAACGGCTTATCCCGAAAAAAATATGAAAAAAATGCTTTGATAGAAACAAAAACGTTCATGCCCGCAGTTTCTTTTGCTTCATTACTGCCTCTTGGTGATATGACAATCAGACATGAATTTCTGTTTTTTTTTTGAAATTTGAAAGGTGTCGGATCTAAACCTAACGGATCTGATCTACACCCCAAATTGCGAAGTGATTTAGGCATCAGGTGTGAACCAGAACTCACAACATCAGAAGGATGGATTCATCCGGCGATGCGTACCATCAGCCCCACTATGTTCCCAACACTTTAACGGATAACAGTACTTGTAGTACAGCAAGCTCCAAGAAAGATAGAAAAGACATTCATCACTACTTTACTTTAGATTCGGTTGTTTCGCTTCCTTCCATGTTTTTGAGACGATGAAGAACTTCTGTCCTGCCACGATTTGTTGAAAGAGCGTCACACCGGCAGATGTCACACTTCTGAAGCTCATGTCACATCGCTGGCAGCCAGCAAAGGACAAGCTGGAGACCACCGGATGAAAGGCTTCCACCTAGACGAAGCACAGGGCCAACAGGGCCCCTGAGTAAAGAAACACAGTGGTAGTAAAAGAAAACAGCAAACATGATGGAGGAAAATCATGGAACGTGAGGGAACATGATGGGACATGATGGAAGACATGAAAAGACATTTGTACGAGGTTTTCATCAGCAGCTTTCTACGTGGAGAAACTGACCTCGTCGATTCGTGCGGATGATACACGTTGCCGCCAATAATAGTAGCTCAGTGTCTTCCTATAGTAGCTTGTGTGATTCGACTATCGCAGGGTCACACAATTGGGAAACTTCATATCACATCATCCATCCCTCCATCAAAATACTTTTAAACTAACCGACCCTTCACCTGTGTGGTTTGCTCAAACAGCATGTAAATTTCCAAGCAGTCAGCCCCCCATTTCGTCTTTGACAATGATGGACCTTGCTCCAAATTACAGTAGTATGATACAGTTGCAAACTGGGTGAGCATAATAAGCCATAAAAACCCGGTACACATTCCAAGCTTGCTAGTCCGAGGTACCTGGATCCCACCAAACCTTCTCAGAATGGCCTCACTTAAATATATATATATATTATAGATATAGATATAGATTTCCAAAATTATACTTTTTGGGGGGGAGCTATATGCTTTTAGAACGGCACCATTTATTTGTTAGCCAATATCACCCTACAGCAGGAGGTCTCAGCACAACCGCCCCATGAACTCAAAAAAGGACCCTGCATCAAACCAGGCACCGCGACCACCGCCCAAAAGCCGATGACGGACACCAAAATCATGGAGCCAAATACGATAGCCTCGCCCAGATGAGCCCAGCCACAGGACCAGAACTTGAATCTGCGGATGCATATTTAAATGCTATGATCAAGTGATAGTCACTGATTCAAATAATAGACAAATGAGAGGTGATATTGGTTGATTCTTCAATCAATGAACCTATTATAATATATAAAAAACATTAAGACCTTTAACTAGACCTTTATGACCCATTCTATCCCATTGTCTGAAATTGCCGAAAAGAAAACCTGGTGAAGCAGCCGACCAGCCCCCACTTTCGCCTTGAAGGATGAAAACAAGCCCGACACCAGCAGATAGAACTCTGGCACCGAAATGAAAACACGCGCGGCACGAAGCACTCGAACCAAGCGTGATAAACGAAGCAGGCTCAGATTCAGCGTGCTCAAAGCCTGATGGAACCAGGTCCATGCGCAATTTTTGTTGATGCATGTTCTCTGCATTTGGAAGAAACACACATTTTTTTTGGCTACCAAACTGCTAAAACTTATGTCTCTGAGTACTTTTTGCTACTTTTTGGTGTTTTGGTCGAAAATGCGAGGTCTGCAGACATGCCAACAATTTGAGGTGCTATCAAGACAAGGGCATAGAGTCAAACAGTTGCGAATGGGCTCACAAAAAACGACGGATACTTTCATATGAGAACATATCAATCAGAACAATTTCTTATGGGAGAAGTCAGCTCTTTCTTTGCAACAACAAAACCATTGAGATGAACGCATGTTCAGTAGTGTTCAATGTCTCAAAACAATGGGTTTCCATGGGTGTCCTGTGATTTGTTTTTTTTTTAATCCAAACTAATGAAGCAACTAAGTCAGCAAAGGATGTCATGGGTGTAGCCAAGGCGCTATAGAAGCCCAGCCCAAAATTACGATCATCAGGTCAGTCACATTCCAGGGATTGCAGCAAAAGCGATTTCGCTCAACATAGGCACGTACGATGCTTTCCTGGGAGATCAAACGCCCGTTATCGTTTGCCTGGGGATTTACAAAAAAAATGGGGAACCCAAAGTTATCCAAAATTCATGGGTAAAGCATTGGCTTTCGAGCACCATCAATTACCCCAAGTGGGACAAACACTTAATGTATATTTGTGTATATATATATAAATGTATATGCATATAATATTATTACAATATCAAAAAGATTGTACTACATATACACGACAAAACCCCAATGAAACTTGTACCCAACAATATACTGTATATAATTATACATGTATGTATATATATATATATATATTAATGGGCTTGGCACCAGTTGCCGTCTGACAGCCCTTGAACGTCCTTGAGCAATTTAAGCCATGATAGCCACGGCTCGATGCTGTAGATTATCAGCAGCAAGATGTTGATCTCGTTCACCCAAGACAAATTCTGACAGGGACATGACTGGATGGGGCTGGATGGGGCGGTGAGGGCCACTGAAAACTGTCTGGTGGAATAGTCAGCTTGACTTCAATAAGGTCAAGAAACATCGAACTTATGCTTTGGGAGAGAAACGACAAGAAGGATGAGCAGAAAAGAACCCTCACGCTGGCTACTCGCCATTATGGTTTCCTAGAGTTCCAGTAGACATCCGAATTGTGTGCGTCCTAGGACCGCCCTTAGGCAGGCTTGACTCGGACACAGCAAGTTCAGGATGCTGAAATCGCACCTCAGAGCGATTTGGGCACTGAGCATATTTGTCGGCCCATTCAGGATAGCACTGAGCATCCTGATCCGCCTGTCATGGAAGCAGTCCCAAGACCCAAAAGGGCTTTCGGTGTAGGGGATATGCCTCAACATGTGCCCCATGCCGGGAAGAATGATGCCGCAGCAAACGCGACAGGGCGGCCTCATAAACGATGATGCAAAGATTGAAAATGATCACCAAACCTCGGAACGTGGATAGCGGTGATAGCGGGGATAGCGGCTATCCAATTACACCGTCAATCAATCCTCCGTGAAACCTGGATCCATTGGACATTGAAGGGCCAAAACTTCAAGTGGCCCCAAACAGCCTCTGTCATCAACTCCTTTTTAAGTATCCGCGGTAATAAACAAGGCGTGTAATTTGACATGCCTACTGACTAGTTCTTTTAGGTGGTTTACTTGCACAAGGGCGCGGCACGCTCATTGGATGTGATTATTTTCCACTATTTGTCAACATCAACAACGGATGGATGGCATATCTTCATATATAAAAAACAACTGTGAAAGAAATGTGGAAGGACTAGACATGACTGAACATCAAGAAGCATCACTCTCTCCCAACTACTTTTTGGAGCGGGCCGTCTTGCCAAGTAACTGCATTCCACAAATCCGCAGGGAGCAAAGGATCAAAAGGCAGTTATTTCCCGTATAAAGCATTATCAAGCACCAAGTAAGCCATTCTTGAGCCCTTTGATGTTCTTGATACGGTAATTTCATGAAATGGAACCAAATGGATCCACCATACCATGGCTTCCAGAGCTCGCCTCGGCCCCTACCAAGGCACCCATACAGGTCTCGAAGGCTTGGGAGAAAACCACCTCAGGACAAATGAGAAAACCAAATCAATTGACCCCAACATCAATTTTCAAAGCCACAAGACATGAATGAACATGGAACCCTTTCACCTATTCCTGAGCCAAACGCCACATATCTATATATGTGTATATATATTATATAAATCTATATCTACATATCGATCTATTTACCTAGCTAGCTCTAAATAGCTAGCCATCTACTGTATCTATCATCGATCTATTTTTACCTACCTATCTACCTTGCTATCTACAAAGCTAGCTATAAGCAGCTGCTGTGCCCCCAGTTTTTCGGGCGGCCTTGGCCGCCCATGTGCGCCACTCGCCCCACATTGGGTTGCCGTCTTCGTCCAACCAAGGCCTTTTCACATTGTTGATGTAGCGACCTCACAGGACCCATGACGGTCCGTCACGACGTTGGCGTGGGCCAAAGCCAGGTTGGGCATGGGCCACCATCCAAAACCCATGACCGTTCTGTGCCCATCAATCTTTCGCAGGCATGTTCATCACCACACAATATATCCAACTATGCTATAATAATTATGTATTGTATAAGTTAATAATTAATCGGTTTTGACCCATCCCCACATCGAAGATCAACTGCAAGTGGCAGTAAAGTCACTGCAGTACTCTATTTGGCAGTCCTCATCAGCATCTCAATAGATTGATTTCAGGGCAAATCTACACGAAACCACTACAGTACGGGTTTTACCCTGAAAATCCCGAAATATGATGGTTTCCATTGGTTTCCTGTAACTTTTTTACCACGGTCAAAATCAAGGAGGATCATCAAACATCTTCCCAGTACCTTCACTACCGACTGCTGGTGCATGGACAAGCCAACAAATACACCCTTGAATTCAGCGTGGAACGATTTGTTCACGGCTTTCACTGGGGAATCCATGTGCCACGCCTGCCGTGGTTTTGTTTCCCCTATCTTGGGGTCCCACAGCCCAGCGGACTTTCCTTTCACAGGCACGACTTTGGATCACAGCCAAGGTCGTTTGCAAATGATCGATCTCTTCGAAACTCAAACTGACCTCCTGTGCTCCAAGGGCTGGGCCATGCTGGGCCGCTGGTGAAGATCATAGAAGACTAACATCCAATGATTGTATATGAATTTGCTACCAAATCGCGGCGAACTGATGATACATTGGTCAAGTTGTCAGTTGATGTCAGTTGTCATTGCGGGGAATGGTGCAACTACAGTAATGGTGAAACTGCCCCCTATTCTTCACCAAAGCGTCGTTACTGACATCGGAGCATGACCCCGAGTCTGGTCCACGAGAGGGAACTGGTTGAATAAGGGAGACATGTCATTCTTCGCCCTTCCGCCATTTCCGAGTGGAAAGGTCATTGAGTTTACCCAACGTGATGATCCAAATTATATAACCGGCAATCACGAGGGGACAACGCAATGATTTATCATTGGGCCTTCTTTTGGTTCAAGTGTTTTGGATACAATCGTCACCTATAAGTACATTACATATATATATATAGTTCATGGCTAGCTAATAATTTGTTGCACCACCTCATCACAATGATCCAGCGAAGGGCATGTAGGAAATGTGGTCCAACATGTCCAAACATCTTTTGAATACGCGTTTGGCCAGAAAATTGGCCGTAAGTTTTCTGATACAAAAACACATGGAAGGTTGATTAAAGAGGCACACCTCATGTTTTTTTTAATTGATGTAAATCATATATAACCTTGTATTATATTTGCAAATATTTACCAAAAACACTTATATAATATACATATATATAATTAAATGTTTATGTTGCTCGCCATGTGAATCTCTCTGCTGGTCCCTCCATTGGTTTGTGTATAGAAACATGCATGCATCTATTAAAAACACTTACCAAATCATGATAATAGCTCGAACTGTTGAAGTAAATACCCCAAGTCTGACTCGTTATCGAAAATCATGGCCCCCAGTTGATTCTCCCCAATGCATGCGCCCAGTGGCAGTCAGCATTCGATGTGGTAACTTTGCAACCTCACCATCCCATCCACCCCATCCTGTTGGATTTCATGAGGTTTAATGGGAATATAAATTATACATGATTATATAGATATATGCAAAGGGAAGTTACATGGAATATTATTGGAAACCAAAAATGGCAAACTGGGAGCTCCCCTATAAAATGGAGGTTTATAGCTGGGAACATCTTTGATGTGTATATATATAGAGAGAGAGACAGTATATATATATATATATATACGTATCTATAAATGGGAGATGTTCCATTGCCACGCTTGATTACTGGTGGTTAACCCCAATTAGTAAGTGGGTTACAACCTGAGTAGTAAGTGGAGTGACTAATCCAAGGTATCCTACTTAGAAGTGGGTAAGTTACACTGTAACTCAGCTACTAAATATAATCAATGGGATAAGTTTGTTTAGTCCGGTTAGTATGTGAGCTACTGCAGTAAGTATAATAAGTAGAATATATAAGTTTCCTTGTAAATAATATGAGGATGAAAAACCAGCAAAACGCTTTTCGCTCCTGTTCAATAGCTTTGGAAAACACAATCTGGATCCCTCTATCAAATGGATCCGTTTACTTGCGGGACCTGCTTGTCTCACAAAACACCAAAAGGCAAATGTCGCTATGCTGCCCAAAAATCGGAGCAGGTGCTCGCAAGAATTCAAGACTCAAATAAAGAAATCACGCCCTGGTTATCACACTGCGTGGCTTCCCATGCAAAAGCGGCCCTGAAACACACTGATGTGACCAACTTTCAGCAAATGGTTAAACCCAACACAACATAATGAATAGAGGACTCTAATTGACCCATTTGAATTATGAAACATACCGAAAGTGGACAGGTGAAATCACCGATCCGCCAGGAAACATTGGAATTTGAAGGTTTGGTCACCACAGGTAATTCTTCCATTTTTGCCATGGCTTTTAAAGCGGCAAGTTGGCCGAGCTGAGCCGTTGCAGCTGCGAGGTGATTACCCAACCGTTCTTTATGAATATGCATGCAATCATTGGTTAAGACAAAATGATAACATTAGCACATTCACAAAATATAGCCGTTATCCATGTTCTGTTCATTCATCCGTCGCTATTTGTGGATTAGGAACAGGTGAAACTAGTTGGACCCATAGCAGGTGAATAAACATTGTTCATACGTACCTTGACTCAATAGTATAGGTGAAAGGGTGGGTTGGCATACCCCCTTACGTCTTCATCATCGTCGTCGTCGTCATCATCATCATCATCATCGTCATCATTGTCATAGTCACTCATAAGCAGCTCATCCTCATCTTCATCATCATCAACAACAACGACGACGACGACAACAACATCATCAACAACAACAACCACAACCATATCATTGTCGTCGTCGCAGTCGCCGCCGTCGTCCTCGTCGTCATCATCGTCATCATGATGAGCGAATAAAACACAATCAAATCAATGAGCATTTCAGGCAACTAAATCAGAGGTACTGATCTATGTAAGGTCTATGTAAGGCCTCTGCAAGGCAATATCCCCACAAAATAAGGCCTTATGTGACAGAATATGATACAGTACCTCTGTTTCAGGATCCTGAAATTCCCATGAATTAAACATAATTAAACACACGCTAAATTATTGCAGGTTGATTAGGTGGATTCATCACAATCAAATGGACGATTTCGAATAGCGGGTAACGGCATACGATGATTTGAACGTGCATATATACCATCCGCCAAACTAAGATAAACAAGTAAGGGAAACCCTACTTGTTAAAAAAAAAATCCTGCATCTACATGTCTGATGGGTTTGGCAGTTCTACATATACTGTAAATTTACGTGATGGGCCCTTAAGGCTACCCTACATATCCCCAGTGAAGTATGCAATGTCGAAGGGGTTGCCCGCTGGTTGAGTGCACCACCCAGCTTATGTCATCATACCCAGTGAGATCCAGTGAGGAGAGGGTCCCCTAGTGATTTCCATTGGAACATGAACTAATTGGTGGTTTCAACTCCTCTGAAAAATATTAGTCAGATTGGATCATCATCCCAACTATTGGGGAAAATAAAACATGTTCCAAACCACCAACCAGTGAAGGAACCAAGCATCTGATCCAATTCATCGTAGATGCCGTCAAACTCCTGGCCGACAAGGACGGTTTCTGGGAAGCTGTCGGGACAGCAAAAATGTCACACAGAAGCCCCTGTTGTAACTTGTAACCCTTGGCATGGCCAAGGGTTAACCCCTATAGAAACTTGGCGCGAAGTCCGTTTGATACTGTAGGTTTATCATGGTTTATCATTTCCAGTCCATGTCAGTTGCTCACATGCCCAAAAACATTCTCTCTGGATTTGTCGACTTGAAAGGAAATGGACGGCAACAATATGGACCAGCTGCCACTTCTGCAGCGCAAAACAAAGCTGGTTTGCAACCAAAAATGAATATAAAAAACAATTCAGATCATCACCCCACACACACACACATATATATATATATGTATATAATAAACCAAGTAACAGACCACCTCCATTGGGGTTCATTCTTGGGTTCATTCTTGGGTACACTCACCCACCGCGGAATGGTGTGAAATGACCCATATCGGGTTTACCATGGTTTGCCACATGTTACCACATTATGCCACATTATCCATTATAATTCTATTTCATCTATTATGTGGATCACTATTCATACCTATTCATATATCATCCCTCAAACGTCACTGATTGCAATCCTCATCCCAAATAGAACAACACAAATGGAACAAATGAAACATATATAAAAAAACATGAATATTAAGATACACATTCACAAGTATTTGCATTATATTTTTTTTTGAAAAAACATATATCAGCGATCATATTTTCCAACCCAACCATACAACCGCCCCGTCCGGATGCTTTACGACTCGCCTGTTTATGGCGCTGATCATCTTCCACACGTTGACCTCGAGGTGGAGGAACGCAACTGGACGACACTTATGTAAGCAATGTTCAAACCCCTGGCAGTTGATGCTGATGGTTACCAGGATTTTTCAACCATCATTCATGTCAAAAAGGGGGGCTTGATGATCTTTAATATTCTTTAATTATCATGAAAACATGGAGCGTAATTTAAGATAATCAATGGCTGGTTGATGATTTGCTCGATGTACTATCCAGTGAGGGTTACGATCCATGAGCTCGTAGCAAATCGCGATCCACTCACTGGGATAGATTGGGATCTGTTGTTGTGTTAGACCTTTTATGCAAAAATTATTCAGCCGTTAAATGCTGGGATGCACATGTAGCACAGAACCTGGTAATCAATCAACCTCGGAAACTGGGATCCCAACATGGACAAATCCAGCACATTTCACCGAGGTTTCTCTTGGGGAGGGTACAGGGGCCTGCACTGGGCCCATGTTCACCCACAAATCTATAGGAATTCTCTTGGAGTCAAATCTGTGGCTTCCCTGTAATTAGCCACCAAAGCACTCACATTTTCCAAAAGCATCCAAAAGCATTTTTTGCAGCTGCGAAGGCGAAGCGACCACCGCGAACCCAAAAGATTTATGAATATTCCCATCCCGCTTGTATTAAACAGTCCACAAAAACACAAAAACCATGGCTTAGTAGAAACACATATTGGGACCATTCAGCGGGTGTCTGGTCCTGGATTTGCTTAAGGGGCTCCAAAATAAATCCTCTCAATTCCCCAAATGATGAATTTCCTGGGAAATAAAGAATAACGTGAAACAAACCGCAAACCCAGGGGTGGGATTCTTCGACTTTTGGTTTCCGGACGTTCCAGCTTCCGAATGTCATCGCTGTTTTTGGCCACGTCCACATCGTGAGCCGCACTCTTCACCTCTTGGATGACGGCCCGGGGAAGCCGGGAATATATGCAGCACTGGGTACGGCAACATGTCCATCTGAATGGTGAAGAAAAGTGCTGTGACACACGTCGAAGCACTGCCATTTTCCAACTGAGCTGCGTTTTAGTGATGTGTAGATGTGCGAAGACTGATGAGAGCCTCCTTTGAGTCAGAAAAACATGTTTAGATCATCCATTTATGGCTGTATACCTTCAACATGTCCGCTTAAAATCCATTTCTTATCCAACTATCTCTTGGATATGTTACGTTCGGATACGTTTGGCTTGACACTGGGCGATCAAGAAATGACGAACCGCCGAAAAACTCCACAGATGATCCCGGATATCCCAGTATGGGAAGGGGCAATGAGAAGGGGTATCCGTGAAAATCTCAGCCAAGTCTGGACTAATGACTGATGGATGGGTGATGGTAGCGACGGTAGCATCTGGATGTCTATGGCATCATTTGTAGTACAGCATTTCCATTCATTTCCAGAAAATGTCTATAGCCTTAGCCACGCGTTCCCACTGTACAGAACCCACCGACCTTTTGCATATAGCGGTATCACGGTATCACTCTTGTGCTGCTGGTTTAGCTGCTCTCGCTGCTGTTGCGGGGGTGTTGGTTATTCCTGTTCCGCAGAGTCACTAGAATCGTTTATTTGCTCAACGTTTTCAGGGCTCTTTTGAGTATACTCTCTACTGACCTTGGTGGTTTACTGATCCACTGCTAATGCTCAATTTCCATTGGGACAAATGGTAAACCATTTATAAAACCATGATAAACCCATCTAATCCCGAAAACGCTGGATATTCTGAGAGTATGGCAGCCCTATCCAGCAGAAAGCACCATACTGAGCCACCGGACAGTGAGGCTGTTCACCTCGTCTCGCATCTTCCCAATGTCACGCTTGCACCTGGCGAAGGGAAAGGGCGAACGCAGAGTCAATGGGCTGGTCATGGTTGGTTGAAGGGAAATAATTTTACTGTACACACAACGACTGGTTTGTACATGTTTCATCATGTTTCTACTATGCACACAAATGAACATGGGGATTTCTCCTGTATCTGGGATTCGGTAAAATACCGTGTGGAAATACAGGTTGCAGTATAGGGATTCCGGGATATGCTGGGGCCAGAGGTCGACAGCCCAGCAAGATGGTTTCTGATGTCGTTGTTGCTGTTGCTTGGAGACTTTTCATTGGTGGTTACAGTATACACCCTCCGGGTGATGAAAGAAGAGTTAGAAACAAACAGAGCTTTCTTTTGGAGGGTGACTGCAGTCAATGTTCCCATTGCTGTCTACTTATATAACATTCTGCACCACACACACACACACATTTTTTGCCGTTTGGATCTGCGACACAATACATGCATTTGTGAGTGGATAGTATCCTCACGGCTTCTGGTGATATACTGCACTTTCAGCTCATTGATACACTAATATTGGTGCTTTGTTTGATCTCCTTTTGCAACCTTCAATTTAACCAATCTATAGAATCTATACTGTACCTTTTTGTTGATCACTTCCCCTCCCTTTAGCCTTTCCAGGTTTGAGCAAAAACAAACAGGCAATTTGCGGCAAAGCCAAATGGCAGCTGGGTTCCCCCACTCGCCGGTGGCTCCTTGCAACGCTGCAAGGCGTAAGTCCATGGCATTCAGGTGCTTCTGGCTGTCCTGGATGAGGTCCATCAACCAAAACCTCCCTCCTTATCCTCCTTCTTCCTCTTGGACGTTTAGGAATAGTGGACAGGGACAATCATCCATAATCAGAGAATCATATGGTATCATATGCAATCCATTGCAATCATATACCTCTCTCTCTCTCCTTTCAGCCTGAAGCAACCCTACGATTCATCCATTCGCATCCATAGGCATCCATAACTACCCATCAGCATCCGTGTTCACTAACGTCAGAGACCTCCATTTCTGGCCGGAAAAAAAGACTCCCCCACCTTGCTACCCTTGTTCTGCTGCTGCTCCAGGGATTCCATTCGCTCCGAGGTTGATCTCTGCAAGTCCTCTCCCTGGCGCCACTGATCGATAGAGCCCATTCGTAGACATCTAATCCCACTAAGAATGGCCTCACTAAATTATAATCTGGTCGTCATCTAACCTGGTCAAAGCAAACCGCCCATTCATAGACATGTGCTTTCTGGCCTTCTATGTAATCCATCTTCTACATTCGTTCCATCATATAAGATCATAGAAGTACGCACAAAATGTCCCATGAAAAGAGGTGATTTCCAATATATTCCCATTCTCTCGCTACGGGCGACAGGGCGTAAAGATGTCCTGCTTCGCCATGGCCGAATGCACTGAACTGATGCGCGACTCCATCTCTTCTTTCTGGACATCTATCTGGCCAGGTGGCACGGTGGTGTCGACTTGCAAAAGAAATGGTGATGTTCACATCATAAAGTCAAGTGAGTCAAGTGCCCTATATTGGGGATCATTTCCTCTAAAACCATCTCTGACGTTTATTTTTGTTGATTTGTAAGGCAAAGGCTACCTGACAAATTTCCGCTATTATTGACTGCCCCACTTTCAAAGGATGGTTTTGGAGCACAAGGAATGCACAGATTTGCTGTATGCGATTTGTTAACACACACACACACACGCACATGTATATAATACTGTATATAGATGTGCTAGACTATACACGTGTATATATCAGGGTTCAGATAAGGGGGGAGGAGTTGTGCAGATGGTTTTGGTAGATACAGAGCGGAATGCACAGGGTGCACAACTACAAAATGCAAGTGCATGTACTTTTTTTTCAGCTACAAAATGAA
>Ga0126342_10017065_pt1 | contig 12585 bp, 11 predicted proteins | sample Cyp1metagenome_FD_92528 | JGI IMG/M metagenome (GOLD analysis project Ga0126342, IMG submission 92528) | Coral microbial communities from Lord Howe Island, Old Settlement Bay, Australia - Cyphastrea 1 metagenome | ecosystem: Host-associated > Invertebrates > Cnidaria > Coral ...
CAGGATGGTGCCCCCCAGTTATAAGTTGGTTTATAAACCCCATTAACTATAGTTATATCTGCCATAAACCATAGTTACTGGAGTTATAAACCAACTTAGCTAACTATGGGGCACCACCTTGTAGGAACATGATCTACTAATTTCTGGTGGGAAAACTCCACATCGAAGTGTCAGTTTACTGGAGGGTAATTTGATCAGCAGTCCCATCCAAGATTGGAAGATTGGATGAATGGTTTGTAGCCGGATCTTTTTGGGTAATACCAGCTTTCTATCCTCGTTTTGGTGCTGGCTTTGTTCCCTGTGAATACCAAATTTGCTGCACATTTCCCTGCTCCTATCTTGGTGGTGAGTAGGATACTACTCCATCATACCAGGTCCAATAACAGCTCCAACATGTCCTCAAATTAAAGATGTTCAAAGATTTGCACGAAAATACATGGAGAGTTGAGGCTAAATTCCATGGTTTCCGGGCTTTGTCTGAACAGTCGGGTACTGATCCATTTTTTTCCATTCATTTTTTGCACCATCCCAAATTGGGATGGCGGAAAAAATGCAGGACGCACCGATGATTTATTTTATTCAATGAAAGTTACCCATGGTTTCCTGGTTAAAAAATCCATGGAATTTCCGACGACAATCCAACAGCCGTGCTCCTTTTCGCAGGTAGAGCCGTCCTTAGCTCGAGCCATGTCATTTGCGCCCGAGGTGGGGATATAATCATGGTCAATCCCAGTAGGCTGATGAGTGAAAAATGGGGGTTTCGAAAAAAATGGGAGATCCCCAAGTCACCATACTGGTTGGTGGTTTGGAACATGAATTTTATGACTTTCCATTCATATTGGGAGATTGGAATAATCATCATCCCAACAGAAAAGGACTCATATTCATGTTATCCAGAGGGGTAGGTGGCTCAACCACCTAGCTAAAAAGCTAGGTTTTAATACTCAACTGGTCCTTTTTTTGGATGATTTAAGGGGCACCCGGGTACCCCTAGGAATCCCATGACTGGATGGTCACCTCCAGGGGTGTTTTTTTTCAGTCCAATGATGACAATGAACAGATGGATGTGGGTCAAAATGGAAGACCTAAAATTAGACCACAGATGTGAATGTCTAGTTTAGTATTAACCATCCAATTATTGGGGTACCTAATTTTGACCCATACCCAGATGTCGAGTCTAGGGGTCATCATGACATTTTTATTCAGCCATTTTTCTGGGGCAACATCGTGAAATTTCATTTGGATGACACACACACACATGATGTTAATCTGAAAATTGGATGTCCAGGCCGGGCCATGATTTTCCAAAGAAGACGGGAGCTCATGGCCATGTAAAAAAAAATCCGTTCAGCGGCTGACCCGGTATTGTCTGTGGGGTCACATTTTTAAATGATTGGTGGTTTCAAACATGGCCTTTATTTTCCATTTCATACATGGGATATATAATCCTTCCCATTGACGAAGTCCATCATTTTTCAGAGGGGTAGGGCTCAACCACCAACCAGATATTATTATTAACCATCATTAACCATCATGAACCATTATTAACCATTATTAACCATGGAATTCCCCAAGAAATCCGGCTACCAATCTGTTTATGACAACATATGACGAGCGCTTCTGACTCGTTGGATCCATTCCCAGCTACTGATGGGTTGGGATTCTTGCGGTGTCAAAGAATTGGATGATGGGAAAATTGGAACCGGAAAGCCCGACATGTGATGGTAAAAACCCATGGGTTTCCGGTTAAGATTTTCCCGTGAAAACCAATCCATTGATACTGGTGTACCATGGAAACCCTAAACCCAAACCTTTCACTCCTTTGCTGGCCATGTCACATATCAGGTACCGTTTGGGCGCTCGGGGGAAACGTTTGGGCGCAGGGCAGTGCCGACAACTATGGCATTTGCAGAGGGATGATATGCTTCCAGACCTGCCATGCATCTGTTTGTAAGCTACCAATGTGCTAGAATGACTCTGCGAATTCTTGTTGGATATTTGCGGCTGGTTTATTCATAACATCATATACCTTCTATATTTGATCATCATTCGCACATACTTGCTGGTGCTTAGTAGGGAATGCGGGACTGGGATGATTGTCATCTGCTCACCGTATGGGGTAAAAAATCCTCACTTGTTCCCATGTCATTCGACTCTAATATACCATGGTGCTATGGATCATGTTCCCATTCCCTCCTAAATGGCAGAAAATTATTCGCACATATCTGTACACTGTACTGTGTACACAATGGTTGGTGATTCCCAAACTCTTCTTGTTTTTCAATCACTGCCTGCTATGAATAGGGCACTGAGAGGCCATCGAACTTGGACCTTGTTCTCAACTACCACTATCCTGATATGTTTGCATGCCTTTGACCCATATTTTTCAAGGAATACTTGTATGACATCCCCCCCAAAAATGAATGTTCATGAAGATGTCAAAACTTTGGTTTTCTTATGTTTTCCCAGGCAAAACCCCAGGTTTTCCTGTCGATGTTCCGTTGTTCCCATGATTTCTCCAAGGCGCTCTCTGGGTGGAGTCTCCTTCGAGGAAGGAATCTCATGAGTTCACATATGATATAAACAGGGTGAAGTATATCAAGTATATACTGTATACCAATCAAATATAATATATGTATATATATAGTCAGTGGTATAGATATACCTCACACGTATTATGATATGGATGACTATTATATCATGATACAAGTATGGTTGATATGATATGTTTCACTTGAAACGCGTGCAACACAAGTTGGTTGCTTTTGTTACATCTAGTGTCAGTCTTCTGTTGAAACTGAGCACTCTCTACACCAGATGCAAGAAAGGTGCTGTTGTGGATGTCATGGACAGGAAGCTTAGCATCATAATATATATATATAATAATACCCTCTGGTAAACTAACATAGCTATTGAAAACGGCCATTTATAGTGAGTTTTCCCACTAAAAATGGTGATTTTCCATGGCTATGTTAAATTACCAGAGGGTATATATAATAATATTTGCAATATGTATGTTTACAGGGTATCCAAGATTGGCCATGGGAAAATATGTCATCCTTTGTTTGGGGATCTCTGGATTCGCTGGAGCTCAAGTTTTTCACGACCCAAAGCTACATCTGAATCGATGGTAAGAACAGCCGGGATTCAATGCACAAAACTGGTTGGTGGTTGGTTAATAGTGGTTAATAATGGTTAATAATGATAATCAATGATTAATATACTGGTTGGTGGTTTCAAACATGGCTTTTATTTTTTTATGTCATACATGGGATGTCATCCTTCCCATTGACTTTCACTCATATTTTTCAAGATGGTTATTGCACCACCAACCAGATATTATTATTAACCATCATTAACCATCATTAACCATCATTAACCATCATTAACCATCATTAACCATCATTAACCATCATTAACCATCATTAACCATTATTAACCATGGAATTCTCCAAGAAATCTGAGTCATTCGGTGATCTCACGCAGTGGATTGATTGGAAGAGTTTTTCATGGGAAGACTCACGGAATTTCGACGCCATGTTCAGAAATGACCAGGCCGGGTATATCCCATTAATATCCCATTGAATGAGTATAAAATCCCATGAAATCACTATAAAATCCCATTAAATCACTATAAAATCCCATTGAACCGGTATAAAATCCCATTAAATCACTATAAAATCCCATTAAATCACTATAAAATCCCATTGAACCGGTATAAAATCCCATGAAATCACTATAAAATCCCATTAAATCAGTATAAAATCCCATTGAACCGGTATAAAATCCCATTAAATCACTATAAAATCCCATTGAGCCGGTATAAAATCCCATTAAATCACTATAAGATCCCATTAAATCACTATAAAATCCCATTGAACCGGTATAAAATCCCATTAAATCACTATAAAATCCCATTAAAGACATGTTTAGACCAGGCCGTATCGCCGAGGAATCACCAACCAGTCCAGCCCAGCTACCCAGCTACCCAGCTACCCAGCTATCGCAGGCGAGCTCCTCGCGAAGTGGGCACAGGCAGCGAATGACTTGACCCATGTGGACGCTGGAAGTTGGCTCACCAACCAGTTCTATGATGTTCTATGCTCACGCCTACAAACCCATCCAACACACACACACATTACTGTAGATTGCTGTATATGTGTATTTAACTGTATTTACTCTACTTTTGCCACAAAGCCAAAAGTGAAGCTATAGTTATGAAATGTCATGAACCATTATCTGGTTGGTGGTTTGGAACATGAGTTTTACTTTTCCATTCAGTTGGGAATGTCATAATCCCAACTGACGATTCGTCATATTTTTCAGAGGAGAAGATATACCACCAACCAGAAAAGTGAAGCTATAGTTACGAAATGTCATGAACCATTACTTACTGGTGCTTAGTAGGGAATGAGGGAATGATCCATAATCACTAGTAATAATCATCCCATTCCCCCATTCCCATCCATTCCCTACGTTTAGCACCAGTAAGTCATGAACCATTATGAACATACATCTGGGTAAATTAAAATATTTCACTAATCTGAATTAAGGCCATTTGGGGATGATTCCCCTAAACAACCATGATTCCAGTGAGGGAGAACAGTGAGGTCGTTATAATTTACCCAGATGTATAATCAAGATATAATTTACCCAGATATATCTATTATTACATATATTTCATCATTATTACATATAATGATTTAAAGCATTATTAACCACCATTATTAACCATTATTTCAATTACCCTCTGGTACTTTAACATAGCTATAGAAAATCACAATTTTTAATAGGTAAACCATCTATACATGGGCCATTTTCAATAGCTTTTTGTATGTTTACCCAGATACAGTTTTTTCCCATCAAAATCCCATTAAATTCACATTACATTCCATGAAATCCCATTAAATCACCACGAAAATCACCATTAAATCACCATAAACCCATTAAATCACCACGAAAATCACCATTAAATCACCATAAACCCACTAAATCACCATTAAATCACCATTAAATCACCATAAACCCACGAAAATCACCATTAAATCACCATGAAAGTTCTACATCAAGCTGATGCTGGGACCAGGCGACCCCTCATCGAGGCCAGGCGGTGAGTCGGTGATTCGCTTCACGTTTTTTTTTTTTAATTGTGTGCTAGTTATGAGGTTTTTCATGAGATAAGATATAGATTTATAGATAATATCATATAATATCTATACCTATAGTTATAGATAATATCTATATTTACATATGTATATATATATATATATCTACACGTGTATGTACACAAAGGTATATATCATTAATCAGAATCAGGTCTTCCATAAATCAGGTCTTCCATAAATCGTGTTTATCACGTCATAGATATTCTGATCCACTTGAAGACAGGAAAAAGCAAGGAATTGGAGACTTACGACCCAGCACTTAGCACCAGGGACTTTTGCCGAGCCAATGATTTCGCAAAATTTACCAGTGGATTTACTGCCAGAACTTGGGAATCTAGATTCTGGAAGTTTTTTGGCCTTTTGTGTTTTTTTTTGACGTCTTTTTGGGCCATCGAAAAAGGACTATTCAGCATGATGGATTCAACTGGATCATCATGGATTCTATCTCAACATCGGTGAATCTCCCATTGACACCCTGCCGGCATCATATCAAGTTGCGTTAAAGCCACGTGCCACGATAATATCATTGGGGGTTTCTCAAAAATTGGGGTACCCGAAGTATTATCTATCCCAGATGCTCCAATGTATGGAATATTTACCTACATTTACCCCAAAAATGGCCCAAATGTAGGTAAATATTCCATACATGGAGCATATGGGTATAAGAGGATTTTCCATTATAAACCATCCAGCTATTGGGGTACCACCAATTTGGGAAATCCTCATCTGGTTGGTGGTGACTGGAACCATGGAATTTTGAATGACTTTCCATATATATATATATTGGGAATGTCATTTCATCCCAACTGACTTTCACTCCATCATTTTTCAGAGGTATACCACAAAAACCAGTCAACCAGTCATAATCCAGGTTTTGCCAAGTCAAATCCACTTTTTTCCACGATGCTTCAACGGTTCAACCGTGAAAAAAAAGCCAGGCCGTGAGTTTTCCGAACCATCCCAGGCGATGGCGGAGAGGGATCGAGCGAACTTTGTTGATGGATCAACCCTGGGGCAACGTTGCTGTTTTTACACCTGGTAACACCTGGGTGTGGGTCAAAATTAAAAGCAATTGATTGAGGTATTTTCAGGATATGATAATTATATGGATGTGGATCAAAATGGAAGACCTAAAATTAGACCAGAGATTTTAGTTTAGTGACTAGTATTAACCATCCAAAAAAATCTGGGGTACCCAATTTTGACCCATACCCACCTGGTAAAACATGATAAGAAAAACCTGTTAAACGCCATACGACTTGTATACTTCAGGATTTTCATCGTTTGACGAGGCTTTTCATCGTTTGACATGTCATGATTTATATGTGTATATATATATATGGAATAATATAAATAATTATTGTATATGTATATATATATATATCATATGTATATATATATATATGTATATAAATATATTATTCCATATATTCTTCAAACATTGAGATCATCATGGGGCGATGGGGCCATCAGGCCATTGATCCGTTGTCACAACGACCGATGGACTCATGGACTGGTCAGAAAGATATGTGTCTTCCCATGTTAGACACCCAACCTTTTCCTGGTTGGTGGTTTGGAACATGAATTTCATGACTTTCCATATATATATATATATATATATTGGGAATAATGATCCCAACTGACTTTCATATATTTTTCATAGGGGTAGGGCTCAACCACCAAGCAGTTTTTCATGAATATCTCAGATTGCAACTGGGCATGGGTTTGTCTGAAAAATAGATGTAAAAAACCATCCCATGGCAATCTCAATGGGGAACATGATGATCTCCACCCTCCACCTGCCTCAGGGAGCTCCCTGTTGGAGGCGAGCGATTCCTGGCTGCCTGCGGAAACCTGTGATTCCTGGCTTGTGATGTTTACCCCAGAGCTTTTTCCGATAGATTGTTGGATGATCTACAGTTATCCAAGTTTATTGGATTATCTATATTTATTGGATGATCTAAAAAAACATATATTGGATTATCTATATTTATTGGATTATCTATATTTATTGTTGGATTATCTACAGTTATTCAGTGGTATTATCCAAGTTATTTATTGGATGATCTAAAATTTCCCAATGTTCTTGGATTCCATGGATTTATACCACTGAATAGCTGGGAGAGCGGTTATCCAAGTGAGCGGAAGACTCGCCAATTTCCCTGGCAGTGGACTCGGGCTTAGAAGATTTCTGAACGAATTGGCAACCACCCAAAAATATTTTTTCCAATCCTCAAACAAAAAGCATTTGAGGGCTCAAAAGGCTCAATGGGATCAATTAAACAGCTTGGCACAAATTGGTGACTCCTAGTCAAGCACACCAGGGAAAGACTGGTTGGTGCTTCCAGATTGTGTTTATCATGGCATCTGATCGTCAAGGGCTAATATATGTGTCTATTGTGGCAGCCAGGAGTTCACTTGGATGTGCATCCCAGGTTCAAACGTTCAAAGCCTAAGCCACAAGTGGGAATCTTTCACATCTGAGTGGGTCATAATACGTTTTAGTAACTATGGGTTTGAAATGAGTTGCTTCATTACATCCATCCACTGGAAAATCAGAAATTGGTCGCAACATTGGTCTTGAGTAGGGTCCCCAGTTGAAACCCTGTACCCTCTGGTGTCATAGTTTTCCTGGCTTGCCGGAAAACTCGCCGGATTTCATTCCATGATGTTCGCAGCGAACTACACCTTCATTGATAGACTGGTTGGTGGTGACTGGAACCATGGAATTTTGAATGACTTTCCAGAAACAGTTGGGAATGTCATCATCCCAATTGACGAACTCATATTTTTCAGAGGGGTAGGGCTCAACCACCAACCAGTAGATCATGGCCCTGATTTTTCCATATTCTACATGGTTTTCCGATATTTTCCCCGGCATCCACGATTTTTTCGGGGATTTCCCAGCTAGTTCCATGTTTGAAAAAAATGCTGGTGTCATACCTAGTTCTATCATGTTCCATCCCCATAAATCACAACAACTCCCCAATTCGATCTGCCTTCTTTACTGGAGACAGATGACATGATTAGCTCCGTCCTGTTCTTAACTTTGCAAGTCGAAGCAAATCACCATATAATATTACTGACATTCCACTAAAACTACCATAAAATCATTCTAAATCACCATATAATATCATAAATCACTGAAATTCCACTAAAGCTACCATAAAATCATTATAGATCCCCATATAATATTATAAATTACTGAAATTCCACTAAGACTACCATAAAATCATTATAAATCACCATATAATCTCATAAATCACTGAAATTCCACTAAAACTACCATAAAATCATTCTAAATGCCCATCAACCTCCCACAACAACTTGAGATTGACACTGTGCCAGGGCCCAAAGAGGCCACTCCGAGGCCGGTTCATGTGGTTTGTTTTGGGACTTGGACCATAAACACTTTGGGAAAACGCATGGACCATGGGGGTTCAACCAGATTTTCAACCAGATGTTCTGGTGTTTTTTTTGATGCAAAACTGGGGATTTAAGCATCGAGCACGGTGAGAACTTCAGTGGCTTTTCATGGGGTGAGAACTTCAGAACCAGCTACTAGGTCAATCTTACATGGATACTTCAATCCTAACTAGTCTTTTGGTATCTACATGGGAATATCTATGTTCACCAGCAAAGTTTTTGTCATTTTTTGCAGGGTATCTAAGATTGGCAATGGCTAAATTAGGCATTTGACCCACTCCTTGGTGTGCGGTGCCTAATGGACTCCTTGATAGAGTTCTGAGTTTTGAACCAGCGAGATGGCCCGGTTTATCCACAAGCCTGGACACTTGTCAAGATCATTCTGTCTGAGCCTTATACTATAACTGGATATAACTGCTTGGTGGTTTGGAACATTTTTTTTTATTTTCCCCAATAGTTTGGACGATGATCCAATCTGACTTTCATATTTTTCAGAGGGGTTGAAACCACCAACCAGATAAATACATGGATATGACCCAATCATCATGGGCATTGCACCCAAAATGATTTGGAATATGGTCAATTTTCAGACATGTGGGCGATGATCAATATATATATATACACCTTCAGTGGGTAGAGGCTCTGGTTGGTGGTTTCAAACATGGCTTTTATTTTCCATAATATATGAGATAATTCTTCCCATTGACTGATATTTTTCAAGATGGTTAAAACCACCAACCAGGGCTAATCGGGAAATTTTTTTTAACCAAGAGTTGCCTAAGCCTCGATAAACTAACAGACATAGTGAACTGGAAAATCCCCATAATGAGAAAATCATCGAAGTTAATGTTCCAGTTCCAAATAGCTATCAGCTCTGCAAAAAAGAATGACCGGAGGGTAGCTATCATCATATATCCCAGTAAAATCTCATGAAAATCCCAGTAAAATCCTATCTGGTTGGTGGTTTGGAACAATTTTTCCATATATTGGGAATGTCATCATCCCAACTGACGATTCGTCATATTTTTCAGAGGGGTAGGGCTCAACCACCAACCAGTAGATCATGTCCCGGATTTTTCCATATTCTACATGATTTTCCGATATTTTCCCCAGCATCCATTGAGTAAAATCCCATGAAATCCCAGTAAAATCCCATCATTGATGCTTAAATCACATGAAATCACAAGTATTGTTGGTGAAGAAGGCCTTTGAGAGCCCCCCAAATACTGAGGATGGAAGGTCGCGCCAAAGTTCCGCCGTTGAAGGTCACGAGGTGCCCCGGTTTCCTGTCACCATCAAACACGATACCCTCTGGTAAACAAACATAACTATGGAAAATCAGCAAAATCCACTATAAATAGCCATTTTCAATAGCTATGTTAGCTGACCAGAGGGTATGATGTGTGATGAATATCTAATTATGATCCATCGTAAAAAAAAATCTATATGAAAAGCATATGATATTTCACAATCAAAAAAATGGTGAGATTCTTAATGGAATTGTTTTTTTCATGGGAATATCATGAGAGAATATGACCAAGGATCAATGTGATATGGATCATTTTTTTCTGGCAAAATCATCCCCAAGTGACAATTTCAGCCAGATATCTCAGATATGTGATGATTAGTGGTATACAATGGTATATATACCCTCTGGTAAATTAACTTGTTGACCCTGAAAATCACCATTTTTTAGAGGAAACTAATCTTCCAACCCCGTTTTCTGCCAGGGTCTATGTTAATTTACTGGAGGGTAATCATTGTGATATGGTGTATATTAGTGTATATACACTAATACAATGATTATTATACCATTTCAGCCACATATATATACACCATAATCATTGTGATGATCCTTTTTTGCTTTTCCTGTGCGACACCATTGTGCTTAAAGGTTTTCTTGCAAGCACGAAAAAGTGAAGCAGATAAACCAGAGGATATTATGCCTGAAACCAACTGAGCCATTAAAAATACCCTGGTTGATTATTTACTATAGAGACTTTTGCTACCTTTTCTCTACTGGGGAGTATGATACCCATAGTAATCCCATAGTAGGGCAACCTATCAACCAACTAGTATTTCATGACGGGATTTTACGGTGTATTTTTCATGGCTCAACTCAATGACTTTTTCAGCACATGGCGACCTGTTTAACCAAGCAGCCGCTGTTTCAGTCTCACGAAGCCTCCTCCACAGCTGCCAGCGAAGTTGTCGGCTGACTACGAGGTAAAGGGGGGTCGGGGGCGCTAAGGCGGAGCCGGAACTTGCGATTTGAGAGACCCCAACCAGCTATCATCATACCCTCTGGTTATTTAACATAGCCATGGAAGCCATGGCCCATTGAAATAGATGGTTTACCTATTAAAAAATATTAAAAATGGTGATTTTCCATGGCTATGTTAAATAACCAGATGGTATATCCCAGTAAAATCTCATGAAAATCCCAGTCAAATCCTATCTGGTTGGTGGTTTGGAACATGGAATTTTATGACTTTCCATTAATATTGGGAATGGAATAATCATCCCAACTGACGATTCGTCATATTTTTCAGAGGGGTAGGGCTCAACCACCAACCAGTAGTGATTTTTTGGGAACTCAGGTTATGGCCGGTTATGGGATACGATGAGCAGGGTAGCATGAGATGCTGTGAATAATGTGAATATTTTTGCTTCGAAGGGTTGGTAAACAAGGGGTGAATCACAGGAGTGTTCATATTTTTTTTTTCGATCAGCATGAGATGATACGTTAGGATGAATCAATATCAACATCACTATGTATATATATATATAATTATATATATAGATACAGATATGTGTATATATATATATCCTCATGACAATGATATTTAGGTTCGAAGATTTTAAGGGAATCACAGAAGTGGGTCTTAGATGGTATTGCTAGGGTTTTCCGAGTAGATGAAGATCCCAGACGGAACAGTCCAAATGTTCGATCACAGCCCCACAGGCATTCATTTTGGTGAGTCTCTATAACATATGGTTGCGACACATGATGCGGGGTCACTGTTTGGTCATGGATTTCTTCCCGCCGTGGTGGATTTTGGGCTTCACATGCCCCTGAAACTTCTGATCATGGAAACAAAGTCAGATTTCGGAATGGCTTACCAGATACTGTAGTCATTTCTGGTTAAAAGGAAACCACACAATCTTTGGGGTTTGCATCTTTTGAGGTTTGTTGTTTCTCCTCCCTGGTTAAATGTTTGACATAGGTGGTTAAAGCCTGTGCCTGACAAATATCCAAAATAGAGCTTTGGGCCTGGATCCTGGAACCCAGCCTTCCACAATGGAGCTTTTGGGGCTTGGATTCTGTCAAAACTATGTCAGGTTTCCCGAGGGTATTGACTAGCTTTGGTTTACCTTGATGTATACCAACCCTCAAAAAGATAGAACCATAATTTCTTCCTATTTTTTTAGTGCTGTAATTGTACTTTTCCTATCTTCCTCTGTGGTGCTCTACTTGGTTCATATTGTTCGTTGGATGCTCACAGAGTGCTGTTTTGATTTTGATACCAGGCCTCCCCCAAGCTACGCAAACTCACACAAACATATACCCTCTGGTTATTTAACATAGCCATGGAAAATGGCCCATTTATAGATTTACCTATAAAAAATGGTGATTTTCCATGGCCATGTTAAATAACCAGATGGTATATCATATATCTCGGTCAGGAGGACTCTGCTGAACATTTGGGTGAAGGTGCCTTTGCCATTGTCCGGGATCCGAGATTGGCTGTTGGGTTTTGAAGACGATCCCTGGGATGATGGAAGTTGGTCAATTATGTATGATATAATATAAATGTATAACAACCATAAACCACATATAAACCATAAACCATGTATAAAGCCTGAATTAATCTGAAAGAAACCAGTAGTACCGCACAAGGCGGTGGCGGAAGTTTCAAAGATAGGATGCTGTAGGAGAGGCGAGTTGTTGTGATGTATGGATGGCAGAGCGAATCCACTGATGGACCGAAAG
>Ga0126342_10017066_pt1 | contig 12584 bp, 7 predicted proteins | sample Cyp1metagenome_FD_92528 | JGI IMG/M metagenome (GOLD analysis project Ga0126342, IMG submission 92528) | Coral microbial communities from Lord Howe Island, Old Settlement Bay, Australia - Cyphastrea 1 metagenome | ecosystem: Host-associated > Invertebrates > Cnidaria > Coral ...
CAATTGTTGGGGCATATGTGACGCATATTGCCCATATATGTTGTAAATAAATGCGGAAGCTATATGTATATACGTATATACCCTCTAGGCCCTCTACAGAGTATAGCTCTTGAACCAAGTTAAGTGATTACCAAACTCAGTGGGCAGGTGGCCATGGTCATGGTCTTCATTAGCTTCGGACGAAATCAGGACTGTCCGGTTGGTTCCATGTGGTTTGCCATGGTTCTCTAAGGGATGGGATGAAATGTGACCTGCTTAGCTTCAAATGTGAGGTCCCAATCTCGTGGGCTAAGTGGTGTTTCCGGCAACAGGAGCCACTGACCTTTCGCGTGGCTTTCGCGCGATTCAGTGCAATTCTCCAAGACTGTGGCATCCTCGGTAGACCAGGTCCATGCGACGTACTGGGCCAGGTTTTGGAGTTCATTTGGTGGTGACTTCAAGGTTGGGAAAAGGAGTTGAATTTTAGAAAAACAAGAGATACAATGATTACAATGGCACGGTAGTCTTGTGTTTGAAACATGTGTATTCCCGAAGCTATTGGCACATATTGGCACCACAAGTCATGGATTATGACGATTGCAATCAGTTAATCTCAGTTAATCTGTTGAAGCTTAATGTCACAAACATTCACAAACATTCATAAACCATCATAAGCCATCATAAACCCATATTTTGATGGTTTATCCTAGCCATAAAAATGGTAAGTCCTTCATTAACTGCTTCATAAAGCCATAGATGGCTCATAGCCATAACTGCTAAGTCCTGGCGGATGGATCATCATTGCCTTGTCGTCCGGCCTCAGGGTGTGGCTTGAAAATCTATCGATCCAACAAGTTGGCCTGGGCACTGAGGGGAACTGGGGAAAGTGAGGATTTTTGGTGGTAAAATATCAATGGGAATTTCAGGAACCGATTTATTGGAGGTACCTACCATATACAAGGCCGAAAAAGAAGGCCTATGTAAGGGGATATCCCTAGAAAATATGCCCTTATATGGTACAGTACCTCCATTTTAGGATCCTGAAATTCCCATTGATAAAATATGTAGGAAACAGATGGAAAGACATGGAAGGGGAGTCATTTCTCGAGAAAATGGTCATTTTACAACGTGGTATTTAGGTCATTTCTCAACGCGCCAGGGCTGTTACTTCGTGTCTAAATTTCGTGCATGCAGCAGCTGCGTTCATTTTGATACGCGCCATGCTTCTAACTTTCCGTTCCCCCCGTTTCTGGGTCTCTTGTCGTGGGTCTCGTGGTTTCTCTGTTTCTTGGTTTCTCTGTTTCTTGGCTTTGCGTCTCTTGGTTTCTGGGTTTCTTGGATTTCTGGGTTTCTTGGTTTCTCGGTTTCTGGATTTCTTGGTTTCTGGGTCTCTTGGTTTCTAGGTTTCTCGCTTTCTTGCTTTGGGAGTTTCTTGTTTGGGTTTTAAATGTGGCCCTGTAGATTTCCACAGTGTTTGTGTTGCTTCGTTTCCGGAGGTTCTTCGTTGGGGTTGTTAAGATCACTAGTTTCTACATTATGTATCATTATGTAGTTTTGCGGAATAAACTTTAAATACATGAGCTGTAAATAAACCCGAAAGAAATTCTACATCAACCCTAAACCAGTTCTGACAACCCTAAACAAATCCCAAAGCAACCCTAAACCAATCCTAAATCAGACCTAGACCAACTCTAAAGAACCCCAAACTAACCCTGCCCTAAACCAACCCTAATCAGACTTAAAACAATCCTAAATTAACACTATACCAATTTTCAAATAAGCCTTAAACCACTCGTAAGTAAATTCTAAACCAATTCAAAATAAACCCGAAATCACCCCCAAATAAACCAGAAACTATCCCTCAATAGATTCTACACCAACCCTAAATGAACCTTAAAGCGACCTTAAATAAACCGCAAATAAACCTTCAACCAACCACAGAAAACTTTAAACCAACCCTAAATACCAGTAACTAATGGAGGGTTAGTTTTTGTTTTTTTCCTTCCGTTTAGAGTTTTTTCTGGATTTCTGGTTCCCAGCTTCTCTGCTTCTCTGCTTTTCCCTGCTTCTTTGCTTCTCCGTTCTTCCCTGCTGGTTTGCTTCTTCTCTGCTCTTCTGCGTTTTCCTGCTTTTCTGCTTCTTTGCTTCTCTGCTTGTTTGATTTTCTGCTTTTCTGCTTTTCTGTTTCTTTGCCTCTCTGCTTCTCCGCTTTTCTGCTTTTCCCTGCTTTTCCAGCTTCTTTGCTTTCTGCTTTTCTCTGCGTACCTGCTTCTCTGCTTTTCCCTGCTTTTCGTTTCTCATACTGTAAATAAACCCTAAGAAACATCATGTAATACATAGACATAACCCCTAAATTAACCCTAAACAAAACCCAAAACAAAGAAAAACACTAAATTAATTCAAAGTAAACCCTAAGCATTACCTAAATAAATCTGAAACTAATCCTAAATAAACCCTAAACCAGCCCTGAATAGATCCTAAACCAACCCCAAATATATGTTAAACCAAGCCTAAATAAACCTTTCACCAACCCTAAATAGATTTTAAACCATGCCTAAATAAATCCTAAACCAGCGCTCAAAAAACCTTAAAGCAGCCCTGAGTACGTCCTACACCAACTCTAGACAGATCCTAAACCAAACCGAAATAGAACTTAAAACCAACCTTAAACAGATCCTAAACCAACCCCAAATAAAAAAAGATGTTAAACCAAGCCCAAATAAACTTTACACCAACCCCAACTACATCTTAAACCAGGCCTAAATAGCTCCTAAACAAACTTTAAACCAACCCTAATAGGTCCTAAACCAACGCTAGATAGATCCTGAAACAAGCCTAAATAAATCCCAAGCCTACATAAAACACCAAACCAAAGTACAAATATACCCTAAACCAATTTAAAATGCATCCCAAACCAACCCTAAACAGATCTTAACCAAATTTAAATACACCCTAAACCCAACCCTAAATGAACCCTAAACAACCCTAAATAGATTTTATACTCCGCCTAAAAAAACTTAAAACCAACCCGAAAGAGATCCCACCAAACCCTAACTCTAAAACCAACGCTTAAAAACCCTAAAACCAACCCTAGCAGAAACCCTAAACTAACCCTAAAACCAAGCCTACATGAACCCTAGTTGCAAACGACGATGTTCCATGAAAACGTCGAGCACCAAAATGTTGCAAATTCCATGGAAAATGAGGTTCGAACTCAAAAATGCTGCAAATACAGTTGAAATGCCACATTCCAGCTCCAAAATTCTCCAAATAGCAAGGAAAATGGACAGAACAGGAAATCAAAAAAAAGACAGAAGAAAACATTCCCAAACAATTCCGGACCCATAACTAATTTTCAATATTCTGAATTAATCTGAACTAAACCCGAAACAAACCATAAACCGAAATAAATTCTAAGCTAACCCTATATAAGCCATAAAGCAATCTTAAAGCAAATTTAAATTAAAATAAGCCCTAAACCTACCTCAAATGAACCATAAACCAATTCAAATTAGACTTTAAGTCAACCTTAACTAAATTCTAAACCAACCATGACTAAACACTAAAAACCATTCAAAACCAGCGTTAAATAAACTTCAAACCAACCTTAAATCAACTCTAACGTCCCTAAAGCAGATCTCACTTAACCAACCCTATCTAAATAAACCATAATAAACCATAAACCAACCGTCAATGAACCCTAAACCAATCCTAAACAAACCCCAAACCAATCCTAAATAAACCCCAAACCAATCCTGAATAAAACTCTTAACCAACCGTAATCAAAATCTTAAGCCAAGCCTAAACAGTTTCTAAAAGCCCTACATTAGTTTTAAGCATGATTCCATATTAAATATATCCATTCTAAAAATAAATAGTATATAAGTTATATAATTAAAAAATTGTGTGTGCGCCGAGATGTGAGTCCCGAAAGAGCCAGAATCCCTTCTTTTTTCGGCTGTGCAGAATGGGGTAACGGTACAGGGGCTTCACTCGGAATTCTGATAGCGTGATGACGTGATGGGATGATCGAAATTGGGTGACCTTTTTTTGAGGCGTTTGTGATGCAGACGCCAGTGTTTCGCGTGGCATGATCATGTATGATCATGTATGATCATGTATTTGCATATCTAGATATATCTAGTACAGATCTTGTCTGTTTATATGGATAGTTAGATTTATAGATCGACTAGATGGCTTAGCTTAGATTTAGTCGGTTCAATTCGATTAGATTAGATAGATTCTCTATATAGTCCGTGTGAGGGTGTTCCAAGATGTGATTCCTTTCACCTTCATGATTGCCTGTCCCGGTGCTAAGACCTCCTGGTTCTTGGCCGTGCGACGCGTGCCACCGCAAGAGGCGCCACCCGCCAGTGCGAGATATGTGAAGTTGGGATATCCTATGTGCTTAACAAACAACAAACTGGGAGAGGAACAACGAAAACGGTGATAGGCTATGATACAGCCAGACTTGGGGTTGAATATTTCCTAGCTTGTTTTTAAGTTGATAAACAGAGATCTTACATTCAATTTCATGGAATAAAAGACTCATTGGTTCAATACTACTCCCAGTTCAGCAACCTGATTTGGGATGCGCGTACAAAAACCTTTACTAATAGTTCCACAGGCAGTTTGGGAGCATTCATAACAAGCAAGAGCAACAGCAACAACAACAACAACAACAAAACGAAGCAGGAATGGCAAGGAAAACAGCCTGTTCATGCCTTTTCTGGGATTGAGATGTGGGAGCAAGCAACAAGACCAAGCTACAAACTACTTGAGTATCAGAATCCATCATATGATAGTTCAACATAGTTCAACGGTCTCTACCAGAGTCTTTACCCTTGATCTATCAAAACAACGCCATTTCGGGGTCCAGGCCGAGTGTGTGATCTGCCTGGGAGTTCGAGATGAGGTCGGATGCACAGAGGATGTTCTGCCGCAGGTCATACATGCCATTGCCATATATTGCCAGAAGGCCAGACTCGTTTTTTGTTGGCTTCAGATCCATTCTACTTTCTATCTGTGACTGACATGAAAGATTCTGAAAGATCCAAAAGACATGCATATTCCGATGTCATTATGAAATCGGGAATGTGGTTGCTTCACCTGAGCAGTTGACCGGCCCTAATGATAGCTGCTTACTGGGCGTGCTCGAAGATTGAGAACGAAAGATTCAAATCGCCATTTTTGACCAGTGATATCCTCATTTTTTGTCGTCAAATCATGACATGTCTGAACTGTTCCCAATCTTTGGGATGAATTTCCATTTCTGTTGGTTAACTCCATATGTGCCTCACGTGATTTTCACTGGGCCAGGAAGCACGGGAAGGATGTGAGCCAGCATGGTGTGGGCCCCGAAGTTGGCCGAAGACCGTCAGCGCTGGTTGTTACTGGTTTCTATGGTTGTTACCGGCTATTATAGGGTGGTGCAACTATCCAATAATTGAGAGATGATGGTGTTGATTTGTGATTTGCATAAGGATTTAGATTGCTTGGTGATGCTTGATGTTTTTTTTGTGAGTATGAACTGGCCAATTATGAGCACCTCAACCACGCAGTATCAAGGGAAGACTGTGCTCATTTTGAACACTGCTCAGCACCAAATCGTTGAAGATCTTTCACTGAACTGAAAACTAGAGCTGAGTTGTTTTGCCACCTTTTTTTTGTTTGTTTCAGAGCTCCAAAATGGGTGGCTCCCCCACATACGACCCATGTCGTAGCCATCAAGCTTGTCCCAGGTGTGAGCTGCGATGTGGCCATGTCTTCCATCAGGAGAAAACATGTGAAAGTTGTTGGGGACCAGAATCGTATTGGACATAGGTGACATAGGCTGACTGATCGATCACAGAGTATCGCTTCCTTCGGCCATGAAGGACTGCATCACTGAGTGGTTGGTGAAGGTGCCACCGCCGCACAATTTTTTTGATGCGTTGATTTGGTTGATTTTACGACGAGAAAAGGCCAAAAAGTGGTGGTTTAACCACGAAAAATGTGGATTTAACCGATGAACAATGGAAAATGAGGTTGTCCAACAGTAGGGTATGCCCCGATGTACGGTCAATTTTTATAGGGAAAATGACCATCAACCACGCGATTTTTTGGGGGCGAACCCATTTCAGCTACCATTTGCTGGGAGGTGAATTGCCTACAATCAGGCACCTACAGTTGGATACAGGGCTAACTGGTAACTTATGATACGCAATAGTCATATGAATCTTTTTTGAATTGGGGAAACCTCTACCGGAAACCCACATCGTAGCTGCGATGCCCAGGTGCAGCGCTGCCCTGTGTGTCGCAGCCACATCGATGCGAAGCCGAGCGAGACACCTGACTGGCACCCTTAAACCAAGGTCTACAGTACTAGCGCAGAGGGCTTCGGAATCCAAGCCACATCGTACCATCTTGAAAGCAACTTTTGGCCTACCAGGAGATGAAAAATGATCCATCAAAAGATGTGGCCACTTGGAATTTGAAGTCTGGATGTACATAGAGATAATTGTGAATGTCTCACCTCGATCCATTTCAGGGAATCGGCGGTGGGCAAAAAGAGAGACGCACTGAGCCAAGTGAGTTCAACTGGGTTTTGTCGAAAACTTTCAGCTGATTTCGTTCAAGCAACTGCCTAGTTTCACTCATCGTTTCTTCGTTTCTTATCAAACGAGAGGATTTTCAATGGCCGTGGCCACTGAGAGTCCCATTGGTCCTGACACTTGGACGGGCTCAAAATCACCGAAGAGCTTTGGAGAAGTTGAGGTGGCTGTATTACAGGCGCGGCGACATGTCGTGCCATGGATCATTGCCGTGCTGTGACATAGCTCCACGACATGCTGATTTTCCCATGGCCGAGGCCATGGAGACTAAGATCCCCAGCCATGATGTTTGGAGCAGCATGGCGGAGGCGCTCCAACATCGGGCTTTGTCGTCTGAAAAATGGCTATAAGTTGGTGGTAAAATTGACGTGTTCCATTGATCATTGATTGATTCTTTGGGGAATTCATTGTCGATTAATCATCCAATCTATTGAGCATTGCTATCATCCCATCGATATCCGCACCTGGATTTTCCACTGAAAACTGCAAGTGGACGACCAGGAAACTGTGGCGCCCAACTGGTGTGTTTGAACCGGGAAAACATGAATTGGATGGAATGTGCGATCCATGCCCCGACCCATGAAACGTGGTCCAGGCGTATATCGAAATCCCAGCCGTTGACAAAGGCAGCTTGGATCAAGGTAGACCTCTTCTTTGCGGGTCCATGGGTACACCAAACTATGAGCATCCTTCACTTGCTGACCTAACAATTAGTCTCATAATCTCATAATCTTTGTCATTTGAAAACATATCATGCTGACAGTTTCAAATAGGTCTATGACTATTTCCCGTATGGAATGGCTCAATTTACCACAAGTCTTGGGATTTTTTCCAGCAACAAATGTAGGACTTGGAAATGGGTGCTGGGAACAGATGTTGTTTCACCGCGATTAAATTGTCACCACCGATTTGCAATTGAAGCTTGAAACGAAAAATTGATCCATTTACCATATTTATATATATATATACATTACATATATATATATGTAGATGATCTCCATTTAGAATTATGAATAGTTGGAGATGATAAATCTAATTGGATTATGGATTGTAGAATTATGAACTATTGGAGTATCATGGGTTATGAATAATTATAGATCTAGAATTATGTAGATGATCTCCCAAATTTGGCTTCCAGGTGAGACGGGCACTCCCACCACATCCGTGGACTCCCTGCCGGTCGTTGAGGACTGAAACGCGGATCCACGGAAGTTCAGTTGGCATGTTATGGCGAAGAAAAATCATCACATAATATATTTTAAATATGTTAAAAGCTAGAAAAACTAGCAATGGGATGTCATAAAATATAGATGATTCACATGGAAAAATGGTTTAACATGATTTGGCTGTTTCAAAAATTGTTGATGTTCAACCATCGAAATGGGACGATGATCCCGGTGGCGATAACCACCCGTCAGTGATCTTTTCCCGGGTCAATCCACCAGGAATGGATAACCTATTGGGAATATGAGTTTGATCTTTGCCTCTTAAGCAACTCCAAGTGGATAGTGGAGCAATATCATTGAAACCAACCAGTATGGGGCAATGATTTGGGGATAGGACTGGTGTTGGTAGTTTCACTCATCATGTGTCCATCCTTACCATCCTTACATACTTGGATGGTTAGGATCGCGGCATCGACGCCTTGCCACGGCATATCGATCTACTGCCACTGAGACCACCATGCCACGGGGGTTGCCATGGACTGGAGCTGGGGATTGCCATGGTGGTAGAAAGGAGAAGAAAACCCAACTTATGGAGGAAAAACCGTGGAGAAATTACGGGCAATCTCGAAGAGTGCTGGATTTTCCATTGCCAGATTTGGTGGCCATGCCAAAATGGGGAAATGATCCTCAATGTATGGCCATTTGTCCAAAATCTTAGAGAATGATGATAAACCATGGCGTGAAAGGGGGTTCCAAATTTTGAGACAACCCCAGATGCGATTGCAAGTACCAAGAATGGCCCCAATCTGTCTTGGAAGACCCACATTCAAGTGTTCACACCCATAAGACCACGAATTCAGCTATTCAAAGTTCCTTGCCATGCTGAGCCTTTCTGATCTTTCAAATGGGCATTCAACCAAAAAAGAACTGTTTTTCTCATGTTTTTCTCGACTTGACCAAAGTGGTATGATCAAATTGGCCACGCAGAGCCCAGCCATCTGAGGCAGCTCAATGAGTTGAATTGGAACCAACTTGCTGGGCACCAGGAGCCCCGACAACCGGTGGAAATGCGTTGGCCAATGAGTTTGGTCCCGCCATGTTGGGTTTTTTTGCCTTTGGGAGGAAACCCCTTGAAACTGCTGAATTTGAGGCTTGGTATCCCAAGATGATCGGCTTCCAAGGTCAAGTCCTTGTCCTCTGGATCCAAAGAATTGGCACTTCTTTGATCTGAAACCATCCACATTTGGAGGTTGCTTGATTCATTCTGAGCTCCCAAATATCCATTGATTGGGTGGAAGACTAGATGCTTGGCTGCTTGACTACTTGATTGATTGGCTGTTCCCCCAACAGTTTTGCCATGTTTTGGGGGGGCATTTCTTGTCCAAAAGTTGGGGACCACCAAGTTCAAACATTCCCAAGTGACGTGTCACCAGGAGTGGCGTACCACGTTGCACCTTCGCAATCTCACTTGGAAGTTGTTTGGGGCACCTAGTTGTGCCAAGATGAACAAAACTGGAATGTCCTCATCAAAAGTTGGTCTCTGTGGAAGTCAGGTTGCTCTCGTATTTGATCCCCAAAATCTCCGTCTGGAGTAAATTTTGCGACGGGAGGGACCTTGAGGGAACTCGTGATCCCACAGCTGCGCTGAGAAAGTGGTGATGGATTAGGATGCTCGCTGGGGTGCCAATGACACTTCCCAATTATGCTGCAGAAGAATCAAATCTCTTTGGGGATGATCTTCCCAATGACATGCCCCTGAGTTTAACCGTGGATCGGTTCATTTTGAGGTTCCATCTTTGGGAAGTTTCGCCTGTGCGATGTGATTGTTTTTGCTGCCCGTTTGCCCAAGTTTTGGGATTTCGCTGAATGTTCATCAATAAAACTTAGTTCCCGGAAGCCCCTATCTTTGGGAACAACACCACGGCTCCCTGTAAGACTTTTCTCTTAGACCAATCATTTTTTTCTCCACAGCGGCTCCCTAGCATGAGGTGCGACGAAGGAACGCTACAGACCTTTCTTGAGAGGAGCGGTTTGATGGAATCCATTGAAAAGTCCCTTGGCGTTATGTCACATTTATGCTGCCCCGTTGATGGCTGTTTTGTAGGATAGATAGTTCCTTTGAAGGAGTTTAGGGTTGTATTGGGGTGATTTAAGACCCTGTGATTCAATATTCTTTTGCCTTTAAGCGTACAGGACACCACTTGGACCGTCTAGATTTGGCTCAAATCCGCATGGTTGGCATCACTACCCGATGTCGCTGAGGATTCGGGTGAAGCCCGGAATTGGCCAACGATCTGGTTCAGCCACCCTTCGTGTAAAAACCGCCTCTGGGCCAAATATCTTCGGCGTTGCTGCGCAGGTAGCCCGAGGGTGTTCCAAGAGATGTTCTTTTGAAATGAAGGGCTGTTTCAATAATTGTAGCATATGAATGGTTGCAAGCCCCAAAGTTTGATGAAATATGCCGAGTTCTTCGAAAGGTGATGTTTTACCATCTTGGCCTCCACCATATCCATCGTGGTTGATAGGGTATGACAGTTGTCCTGTTGCTTTTTGTTGGCTGAGGTGGTGAGTTTTCACCGCCTATATGTATGTATCTCCCCGCTTGCCAATCACCTCGGCCGGTTAGTAGTGAACAGGAGAACCGCATAGTTGCTCCCAATCATGCCAGTTGGTAATAATATTATTTAATATTAACAATAATGGCGCAACCCTAGTTATATCGCGCTACAACCCCACTGTACATGGTATACACCCAGGGTACCCGGTATCCACCGTCAACCCCTTCCCAGGTTGAGGAGGTTGGCAAGGTCGCGAAGTTCTTCCATGGGCGGCAGTTTCCAGGATCTGCGGTTGAGTTGGCATGTGCTGATAAGACATGGCATAAAAAGGCTTTTATATCTATATATATATATGTATATATACATGTGTATCTATATATCTGTATATCTGTATCTCGATATATCTACATATATCTGCATAGCGATATTGATCTATGAATATATATATATATACATCATATATAGTGTACATATGACAATATACAATATACACATATACATGCGGATGTGTTGAAGTCGCAAACTGGGGAAAGTGTGCTGACTACCGATCCCCCCAGGAGCTCGTTCACCGGTGGCGGTGAGTTTTGCACACAGCCACTGCAGGGCTCCAGATCCCTTTAAGGCATTGAGGGCGTAGTGGCAGATTTGTTATGCCATCAATCTTTGTGTTTTGTTGGAATTTCAGGGTGGGTCACAATGTGCCAAGAAATTAATTGGTTAGCTGTTCATCAGTTTCATATCAAGCAATCATTGTCCAATCGTGGCTTTGTTGGCTCTGCTAGGTTCCACAACCGAGCTTTGGCGATCCGTATCGAGTGGAGTGCCCTTTGGCCGCAGCACAAAAGCACTGAGGGTTTTGGTTAGGACAAAACTGTGATCAGACTTACCTTGACAGCAGGGTGATTAGAATGAGGATGAATGAGGTATGTAGTTTTCAGACATGGTTGTGTTCAGCATGGTGACGTGAATTCAGCCCAAAGGCTGCGGGAGAGTCCATGTTTTGTGCATGGCATCCAAGGTGAACATTTGCCGCTGATCTGAAAGCTGGGGACGGATGGGTTTTCCACGGGATGCTGTCCATGTCAGTCACCACAAGGGCCGTTCGTTGTAGGCATGGATTGGAAGGTTACTACAGGTTTAAAACGTGGTAAAAGTCTGCCTTGATTTTGTATGTTGGTCTGTATGTTTGTGTTTAAGCAGTATCAATCGAATTTGTTTCCCCCCAGCAGCCTGGGTGTGTCAAAGAACCTGTTGCCAAATACTGTAACACTGTGGTGTGTTCCAAGCATTGAGCTCTGGTGCCCAAGGTCAGATGAACCCTTGACTCTTCCTCCTGGCCTTTGAGGATGTTCCGATTTGCAAATTTTCTTTGGTGTTTTTGGTGAACGTTGCTCGTCGAAGTTTGGCACTGGAGGACCTGGAGGATTCCCAAGAGGAAATGTGGAACTTTAATCCGATCAAAATCTTTTGGAGAGGAGATTCATATCTCACGTCTCCTGAAGTCTCCTGTGCTTCCGGTTAGGGGAAAGCAATTTTCACCGGGGGATCAAGTGCTGGTTCCAATCGGGGACATCCCAAATGGCCATTGAAGCGAGTGGCTTTCCTCCGCCAAGGTATGGAACGTTGCCTGGTCGCAGCGGCGCCCAGGTTCGTACGAGTTTCCTTTGGAGACAGCGGAGGCAATGAGAACATCCCAGGCTTGATCTGATATGTGGAGTTTATACAAATTGTATGACCCCTAATGTATAGCCATGTTCATGTATTAATGTACCAACTAGTGTGGAAATTGATGATCATCCATGGGATTTGGGGTAGCTTATTTTCAGAGGTCCATTTTTTTTGCACTCCTGGCATAGGATGCTGGTCAAAGTTTTGACTTGGTAGAAATTTGGGCGGCAATTCCCCAAGTCAGTGTGATTCAAGTGATCTGTTGACGAGTTTCGCTTCAAGCCTTGGAATGGAAGCATCGCTCCAGTGCAAATGTGCAACGGTGCTGTGAAGCCCTGATGGTGGTGGTCTCGAAGGGAAAGTGAGGCTGTCAACAAAAATTCGACCAACAAAATCTTAGGCCTTTCGAAGGATAGTTCATAATAAATGGGCTAACGCCCAGGTGCCGCCGACCCCCTTTCAAGGGCGGAGCGGCGGGGAACGGTCAAAACGGCCCCCACGTGCAGTAGTCCAAACGTACAAATATTATGGAACTTTTGAAGGACTAGGTAGTGTAAACATAGATTGTGGGACAATGAATCGAATGTATTGATATCAGGGATTTCCGTGTCTGTTCATCG
>Ga0126342_10017067_pt1 | contig 12584 bp, 12 predicted proteins | sample Cyp1metagenome_FD_92528 | JGI IMG/M metagenome (GOLD analysis project Ga0126342, IMG submission 92528) | Coral microbial communities from Lord Howe Island, Old Settlement Bay, Australia - Cyphastrea 1 metagenome | ecosystem: Host-associated > Invertebrates > Cnidaria > Coral ...
GAGAGGAGGAGGAGAGGAGGAGGAGGAGGAGGAGAAGGCAACTTAGATAAAATCTAACAACCCTCACCTGGCAGGTGGGGAAAAAGAGACTGACAAGTGTTTGAGGACTGAAACTGACACATGTCTGAATTGATTGATTATTGTTTTTCTGATTTTAATGCTTTCAAAACTCTGATGCTGATCTGTATCCGACCTGAAAGATTGTTGAAATGCAGCTGAAGATAGCATACGAGACACGTAATATGCTTACGATCAATATGTCAAGATAGATTTGGTTGCAGCCCCTTTGAGGCATATTTGATCTTCACTTTGCTGCTTTTTCCGGTTGCGGACCTACACAAGCTTTCAAGTGCAACCTCCATACTGTCGTTTTTATTGGCAAATGAAAGGATAGAGTGCCCAACAAAACAACAGGGTAACCAAACGAGTGTCAACTCATCATAGGCATGTACTCGGAATGCACACTTGCTCCTCTTTGAAGACATCACCTATCAGTACCGGCAACGTCCTGCAACGTTTCTTCAGGCTTGGTTCATTGGCATCAGCTACAGCACCTGGTTCGCCTGGCCTCAAAGACAGCTGAGAGAAAGTCAGGATCTGGATCCGGAAGGACGAGATACTGAGATACTTTAAGATGGAGACTGGGGCATCATGGAAACTTTAAGGAAGAGCAGATTTGAGCAGATACTTTGAGATGGCATCTGGAGACTGTTTTAAGATGTTTTAGGTGTTACATGGAGACTGGGGCAACCCGCCACTAGCGCCCACTGAAAGCTTCCAGCTGCTCAGAATCGGTGCCTGTCCCACACTGTATTGATTTGAAGACACTGCAAAGATCTGCAAAGACCTGCAAAGGTCCAAGACTCCAGTGATAGCGTTGTAGCCGCAGGAGGCCGCTGATGTACTGCTAATTTGCTTTCATTTGCAGTCGCTACGTCCCAGCTGGACATCGGACGTGCACTGTCCCATTGTGCGAACGTTGTTCGTTTAACCAACTTCAGAAAGGCTGAGAATGCAATGGTGCAATGGTCGTATCGATCCGACTGCACGATCGAAAATCAATCATCTTCCACCGAAGCAATTTTGCTTGACACTTGACACTCGTGCCGACTCGTACATGGTTTATCCTGGTGTGCTCAGGTGTCATTGCTCATACTGCAGCATTTACAGGTATCGACTTGATGCTCGCCTTGAGATTCGGGAGAGTATGTGAGTCTGATATGAGACTCTCTTGTTGTGTTGACATTGACTTGATCTGACTCGTTTGTGCTTTAACCTCTCCGTTTGCTTCCAACATAGCCAATACGTGTATGTGCTCTTTAGATCTCTTTAGCCCTTTGGCTGACTTCGGGGAATTTGCGTACATGGCAGCAATGTAGGAGATTGGACTTTTGAGGTTGGTATTTCTGGTCAGGCACAGGTTCTGTTCCCTAGATTTGCTGACACTTGAGCAGTCAGCCCATCCCTTAGATGCCTTAGATTCAGGAGTGTTCGTTTGCAGAAGATTTTGGCGACCAAATTTGACAAAGGCGGGGCCCAGCAATGTGATGGGAGAAATTTTGAGCTTCTTCCAAATCCGCATGAAGACCTGGCAGGTCTCACACGTTGAAGATCCTATCTCGTCCCTACCAACAAGTTTGAACACCAACAAAAAAAAACAGCATGGATGAGTATTCTGAAGGAGACGAAGGCAACGAGCATACAGTGTACTGTATATCTGTATACCCGCATAATTTAATACCTTTGACGAAGCCACGCCGCTACTCCTCTTGGATCTTTTGGAATCCCGCTCTCAAAGAAGTCGCTTGACACAGTTACGGGCGTCACGATGAGCATCTACGTGGTAAGTCATGCGCCCAGATCTACCTAGTTACGATTGCTCAGCGTTTCTCAAACATCATGTGGCATGGCAAGATCAGATATGAGATTCAAGCATGTTGTTCCGCTGCAGCACGAGAAAGTTTATGCCTAGGCCCCCTTTTGGCCATGCTTGTTTGCAAGCTCTTCAGCAACATGTCTTTGCCTAAGTTGTCCACCCTGTCCCACAGCCTTAGGAACGAGTCAGGTGTTCGTAGCTATTCCATGCCATTCGCTACATTCGAAACAGACCCTCAAGATCCTTAAGATCCCTCAAGGGATCCTCAGGCCTTCAAGGGTGGGATCCACTGCTTTCACCTGCAGGTCGCACTGGGTGAGACGGAAGAAGCTCATGGATAACGTGATACAGCAGAAGGAGGCTCACTATCGCTTTGGTACTCTGAATTTTGTTTCTGAGATGAAGGATGATGAAGGTTTGATCTTTGGATTACGTCAATCGACATTATTTCCCGCAGCACTTCAAGCTGCTTTGCCTTTCGTCCTGGAATGTGCGGTCAGTGGAGGAGGAATTACTTGGTAATGCTATAAGGATCGTTAAGGTCTTTTGATGTCTCTTGACCATGCTGGAGCCAATGGTCATTCTGATTCTTACTGTACCTCTCCGTATCTTACAGTGTTTCGCGGCGTCATTGTCTCTGTGAGGGCGATGGCCATGGCCCCTTCTGGGCTGCTTTGCTCAGAGACGAGAAAACGAGAAAACAACAACTCACAAAACTAAAAAAAACTCCATCTTTCCGCCTAGTCTTGCTGCACCCGGAATTTGCTGGAGAGTTCCTGGTTACAGTATGTATTTTGCCAGCTCGTTTGATCAGGATTGGCTGGCTTGGTTTCAGAGGCATCGCAACCTCATTTGAATCATTTTGAATCCATGTACTGAGGCCCATGAGGCTTTTCACGGTGAGTTGGAATGCGCGGCCATTCTTTCTGGTTGGCTTTTTCGTCAGCCGTGGGCTCAGAAATCCTTGAGTACGTGCCCGATAGCTTTTGCAAGCAGTTGATCAATTGACGAGGCTTGTGTTTGCTCCGGTTTGCTAGAGGTTTCAAGACTCGCACAGAACCACATTTTTTCCAGTTTTGTATTCTAAGGGCTTTGTTGACTGTTGTGCAGCAGCGAATTCCCACCAAAAGCAGCAAGCTCAGTGGCTATATATATATAATTATATATTTATAGTCTAGAGTCTATACTATAGTATATATATATATATGTATTATACGTATAAGTTGTCAGACTTGGTGACGTTGAGGTGGGGACATCGAAGTGACTCTTGCAGGGCCAGTGATGTTCCTCACCGTCGGCGGATTCATTTGTGCCAGGGCCTTTCTTCCTTTCTTGGAACAGGTTGAGGCAAACAAGGCTTGTATTGCTTTGAACCATGATGTGAGAAGGCCGAAACCCACAAATGCCGGCCGTCTTTAATGAACATCAGCTTGCTCCTTTCATTTTCCAGACAGTGACATATGTATTGTAGCAGCTGCAGAGCTTAATACCGCAAAGAAAAAAGAAGCAAACAATCCAGGCGTTTCACAGTTTTTTTGGCAGGTTATGCAACACCAAAGCTCCCAAAGTTTCCCTTGAACCGTCCATAACCATCCCGAGTTTATCGAGTTTCCGAAACTTTGATGTTTCCGCGCTGAGCGAAAGGCCAAGTCCGTGCTGGCAGCTCTTCCTTGGAAGAACCACCTGGCCCGGCTGCGAACGTCACAAGACACTTAGACTTAGACACAACTAAGAGACAACTAGGATACAACTAAGACACTTGACTTAGATAAAGTTCTGTAAAGATCGGCTGTGCTTTCAAGGCTTCCAACTTGACTTTTTGTAAACCACTTCTGTTGTTTGCACAGAAATTTCGGTAAACGCACTCCTCTCATGAAGACGGAAGGAAAAGAAACTTCCTATCCTGATACTATTCAGTGTCGATTGCACATATCTCAACACGATGTGTATTGTCTGTGTGCATCCTCAGTTTCTTTCCCGCAGACTACCTTCGTTCAACTCTTGCTGGGTATGGCTGCTTGCTGGCCTCATACTCAATTTCCCAGTTGGACTTGCTGCGAGAGCGTTCTCATTGGCTTTACAGACTCTTCTAAACTATTCTACACTCAGACATTGGCATAAGCTTGTCCTCTTACTATCAAGATTCTCCAAATGCAGTGACCCTTTTTGTAATGTCCTTATAACATCTTAGAACTAGTATAACTTCAATATTGCTTTTGAAACATCATGACATCGTAGCTTTCCTTGTGCTGGAGGTGCTTCATGAGCTTCATCATGTATGACATCAAGCAGCAGCTCGCCAAAACCCCATCCCCAAATAACACCAGAACACACACACACACTGCAAACCGAAACATTACACAAATACTCGCACACATGCTGAGTCCAACTGCCCGACCATCAAAAAAGCTGCAAACACATGTTGTAAATTCGAATAACAAAAACTGGGTGTGTGCAGAAAATATCCTTTCCCAAAGAGCTTCTGTTTGGGTTCTCTGTTCTTGGCTTGAATTTGATTCTGTCACAAAAGTCATAGTTTTTTTTCGGCATTTTCTCCTCTTACTTTTTCCTCCCTCTCTCTCTCTCTGTTTGCCTCCTGGCTTGCCTTCGAATATTCTGGGATTCTGTCACCAATGGTTCCTTTTCGTCTTCCGGTCCGTACAGCAAAGTAGTCTCCTGACTTGTTTTCACTACTGAGTCCATGACGACATGGTTCCTCCCATCTCTCCTCACAGTTTTTCTGGCATCCTCATGAACTTGGATCTTGGCTCAAGATGTTTCAAGCGAGATCCGGATGTGTGAAGGTTCATTCTGCTTGTTGCAGCTTTTCTAGTGTACCGTGGCCCCTAACAAAGAGCCTCTCTGGTGAGATGGTTTCTGCTCTTGTGCACTCAGCTGGATCCAATCTCTGGTACTGTAAGAGCCTTGCGCCTTAGGAATGTGGACCTCCCAGACCATAGATGGTCTCTGGACTGCAGCTGGCATTTGTGCAGGGACATGCCATGAAATTGCAAGAGGTGCTTCCTTATGAAAGCAATGTGCCAGAGGGTGGCTCAAGCAATGATGAGAGCCAACTCTTGTTTATTGTAGACATATTTAAATTCATCACTCGTGTGCATGGAGCTTCTTTGGCCAAGGCTGTTCCTACTCTTTTCGGTGAGTGCAGTGGCCATCACCGCAATGTTCGTGTTGGTCCGCTCATCTGTGAGTTGACATGCTGACCTGCTCTAAAATTTTGGGTATTGGACAAGTCAACTCTCATCATTTCATATAATTTCTATTCTTTATGTAATGTGGACTTTTCCATGTAGTGAACACATTGTCGAACTGTCAGAGTGACAGCCAAGACAGCCAGGGCTACATGGCAGACTGGCGCATGCTGCAGAAAGACCAGCTCCAGGAGCTCATCGCCCCTCGGCTGGTGGCGAAGCGGAGGGAACTGGTCAAGTGGGGAGCCATCATGGTGCATGGTACCGGATAGCAGTGTATTTCTTGCAATTTCTCCTGCAAAGGGGTCATTCCAGTGTCATTAGTGCGTTTAGATTGTAGATGTTCAACCTTCGGAACCTTTGGTTGGTTCCTTCTTCAACATCTCACAACAGCCGGAAAGTCAAAGAGCCCATTCATAGAATGAGAAATGATATTGACATAAGGCTAATCACTCTGATTTTAGTGCCAGCAGCACTTATTCTGGACATTTGGCATCCTCTCACCAAAGCACGTGGATGGTTCCAAGGCGGTTTGTGGCATTGCCACAGGCCCGACAGTGCTTGTTTTGCGCGAGAAGCCACAGGAACTCTTATTTCAACTCGATTTCAGTTTCACATTATTTCACAATCCAAAGAAACCGCGTGGAAACCTTGCCAGGCCTTGCTTGGGAGAAGTCGTTTGAATGGGCTGTGAAGCAGGCGCAGCAGCGTGCATGACTTCCTCATACTAGTAGCTATAGAGAAACAACATCCCAACATTTGAGAGCAAAGAAGCGGTTGAGACTTGCTGGTAGGTCAGGTCAGAACAGTCTACGGTACTTCTACAAGATAGCAACCTTCTAGAGTCAAGAGTGATCAATTCCCTCTCACGCACGCACGCACACGCACAATCACGCACACAGTTCCTGATTTTGCAAAACGTGTTCCCATTGCCCCTGCAGAGCTATAGGCTACGAGTTGGTTCATACCCTGAATGTTTCCACGGCTGGACTCTGATTTCCTGGCACTGGCGAATCATTCATGTTCTGCTTGATTGGACCAGTACTGGGCCTTGCAGGTTGTCAAAAATGATGTCCTTACGCACAAATCTCAGAGTTTTCAGAACTAAAATGGCAGCTGTGACGAACTTGTCGGTAGCTTGTGCAGCTGGGGTGAGGTACAACCGGCATGCTGTGAATTTGCTCCGCACAACTCTCAGTGACACCAGCTTTCAAGACTTCTATAGATCCAATGGGCAGAGACAACTCTTATCCCTGAATCAGATCATATCTCTGAAGATCTCTGAAGCGTATCAAATCGATTACGTAGAGCCTGATGCTACGTATACAATAGATCACGGTTGCATAGCTGCACCCCTGGCCAAGCGACATTCCTGCGACAGAACAAACTATTGTCAGCAACATTGTGAAAGATTGCCACAAGAAACACTTTTCTGGACATCATGCACGCGAACAGTTTCTTGCAGGTACTAATGATATTCCTATAAACTCTTGCAACCCAATGACATAGTTTTGGAATCATTTGGGTTTATCGTTGGATCCTTCGGTTGAAGCTGAAGCAGGACACTGGTGCGAATAGAACCAATCTGCTCAAGCCGCATATGTTTGTTGTTCTGTTTTGAAGATGATGGAATGCTGTTTTGCCCAAGGGGTCTTTTTTCCTAAGACATTCGGATATACTCGGACAAAGCGATGCCTTGAGCTGGTTTGGGCTCCCATGCCGTTTGTTTGAAAGGTCACGGTTCGCCACTGCTGGCTGATCTCACCAGGCAGCTGAACCTTGGATGTATCCGGAAGGAACACGTTCCGGATCCGGCCTCTTTCCGACCTTCACATGCCTTCACGAGATATGTCGGATGTTCGAGTCTGTTAGAGGAGAATCTTGGACCATTCCGTGTATATAAATGCATTGTCAACAGCGGTGTTTGAGTCATGTGGTGTAGCGTAGTCGAGTACACTATTTATTTTTATCTATATAATTACCATCTCTCATACTGCTATTTGCAAGACAGTTGAGTAGAAACCATTAAAAGGCAAGTCTTAATGCCGACTGCGGACACATCATTCAATACTGAGGAAAATCTTTGAGGTGCACAGGGAGGATGCCGCAGAAGATATCCTCAAGCGACCTAAAGAGATCCTCTTGTTGGCTTGGCAGATTACACAGATTTGGTAGGTCGAAATAATACAAAAAATCAAAATGATCGCAAGTGCATTCCGTAACATTTGGTAAAATGCTTGTGGCTTGTCCTACTTGTTCCATTCCTGGTCCTAGTGCCGCTAGTGGAGGTTGGTGCGTACCTGGCCATTCTCGCAGTGAAGACCTCAGTCTTGTCCTGTGTTCAATTCGTTTCTTTTTTAGCTTGGCTATACGCATCTGCTGCATCTGTCTAGGCAGCACATGAGGCTCGTCACTCTGGACTTAAATCGACTTGTCTGTTGCGGCCACTCTTCTAAGGTGATGGTGCCGGCATGGCGCTGGTGTGCAACATAGTGCCAAGAATTACCATCCACGGTGTGCAAACAGCATGTAATTATTCATATGATATTATATGTTCGCCACTCATACGTCAGTATTTTGTCCATTCACTTGCTCTGATCAAGCTTCCATTCCAGTCTGATCCCGTGCACACATCGATGAAATAGATTTGACAGTGAACACTTTCCCCTTGATGATATAGGTTCTTTTCGACAAATAGCTGAGGTACATTGTGCCTCTCGCAAACCACCACTAGCATCAACAAGACAAAGTGTGACGGCATTGCGCTGCAGAGCGGCCGTATAGCCTGAAAACTGCTCGAATTGCTTGGCTTATCCAGTGTATCGCTATGGGGGCAGGTCGATTCAAGGATGCATTCCGGCATATTCCTGCACAGCATGCATTTAGCAGATCAACGAAGCAGCTCTTGGAAGGTAGTGTGTTTCCTTGGTCGCTGTCTAACACTGCAAAAAGTGGTTTCCTCAATATAGTCAGTGAGACACGATGCTTGTCAGGGCACACGTTGGATCAGGCAAGCGTGCATAGGCTTGGCCTGGCAATTCTGGCCCAAGTATTTTTTTTCATTGATAGTTTCGTCTCGTCGCCTCGCCAGGCAGGGCCTTTTGTTTAAAGTTTATTATCATCAGATACAGTATGATTTTTGGGTTCGAGATGCTTGAAGATGTTACTAATGCATTCAATTGCTAGTCGCAACATCTTGGATCGAGTATGAACTCTCCATGGCAAGGTCAAACCATGGCAGCTCAGCGACTTCAGGTGCAGGCATGGAATACTTTTCTAACAGATGCAATATTTGAGTGGGAGCAATGGCCGGCAATTCTTCTGTTGTATAGTTCAAACATGGAGTTCAAGGAGAGGCGTGCTTGGATTCTTCTGCTTGCGGTGATGGGCCAAGTTGAGAAAATGCAGTTGCACGGTTTGCATGGAGATCATGGAGCTTGTCGCAGACTTTGATGCACTTATTCGGTGGGCTCGTAAAGGCCGTGTCGGCTGCAAAACGATGCGCTGCCTTGCAATTTGTAATCTTCCTGCGTTTGGTGTTTAGCATGAAGTAGAGGGAAGGGCCAGGAACAATGCGAGAGGCATTAGAGAGAGACGTTTGGTGTTTTGAGTTTTGACATGTTTTGACTATTCTTGATCTATTTGGCTCATTGTTTTCCCGAAGATTTTCTTGCAAAGCCAGTGACATCCAAGGCCTTGGCGTATGTCGCTGCCATGAGTAGCTTTGGAGAGGCAGCAAAAGCCTGCATCAAAGTCATTTGATTGCAATGATCATGAAACTGACGAAAGTAAGTTTTTCGTAAGTTTGCTTTTGCTCATGGTCAACACACAGGTTTGTGCTTGGAACTGGCTGCGTTGCAATGAACCAGCTGGTACCATGTAGGGTTCAGGGTACGGGTTCAGCAGGTCTTCACCAATTGAGCCCTGACAGGCCTGGCTGGTTTCAACCTCCAGGTTTGGGACTTGGAACTTTTTGGGCGCCCAGGATATGTAGATTGGAATGCGTCGCTTACAAGCGGTGGTGGGGAAGAAATTCTCGTGTACAAAAGAATGGAGTGTGAGATACTTTTATATAACATCTTTTAACTGTCTCAGTTGCCGTCAGTTACGGTTTGAGCCCCCACATGCCATTTGCCACTCAGACGTGCAGCTGCAGCCACAATTGTCGGGACGCCCAGCTTTTCAAAACTTGGCTCTGCGTTCTGACCCAATGAACGATTGCTAGCTTTTGCTTATTTGGTTCTATATAATTGCCTATATTTCATTTACATAATTACATGCAAATCATATATTATATTATTATATATAACATGTTGTAGATAGATACCTATGACATACATAGATACATAGATACATAGATACATAGATACATAGATACATAGATACATACATAGATACATAGATACGTAGATACATAGATACATAGATACATAGATATATAGATACATAGATACAGAGATACATAGATACATAGATACATAGATACATAGATACATAGATACATAGATACATTGACATAGATACATAGATACATAGATACATAGATACGTAGATACATAGATACATAGATAGATAGATAGATAGATAAATAGATGGATAGATAGATAGATAGATAGATGCGTACATACGTACATACGTACATACGTACATACCTACCTACCTACCTACCTACGTACGTACATACATACATACATACATACATACATGCATACATGCATACATGCATACATGCATACATGCATACATGCATACATGCATACATGTATAAGATACAAACACATACAAACACACATACATATTCATGCACACATGAATATGTCCATGACTATGAGTATGAATATGACTATGAATATGAATATAATATAAATACACATAGATTTCAGTTTTACGAATCGATCCATGATGTGATTGTTTTAGAGGGTTGCATGGCCTGGGCAGCGTCCAAGGTGGCAGGCTTTGCAGCACCGGCACTTGCCCAGGACATAGAAGTTGGCCGCGCAGGACCTGCAGCCGTGGCCTAAACATGACATCATGACCAGTGTGAGCAGAATGCAGCAGAGCTGAACTGGATGCCTGTTGCACTGAGCAGTATGCCGAAGCGCTACAGTATGCTTTTGCAGTACATTTTTGAGAAGAACGGTGCAGCGGTGCAGAATCAGTTTGACCGAGGGCAGCGCTGTTCCTGGTGTGGACGATATGAAGAGCCTAGCGGAGCGGTGCTGCTATGGCTATGGCATTCCGTTTTGTGACGGAGAATGATAGATCTGCCTTCTGAATTCAAACATCAATTTTGTTGGGGCTTTGCGATCATATTTCATGTGTTGCAAAAAGGTACAAAAAGGCAAGAATGCAAGTGAGCGATCAAGTCAAGTGCCAAAAAAGTGCCAAGAAGCATCCAAACCATCCAACAGGCATCAGTTCAATGTTGCATCAGTTGCTTTGTTGCAGGACTCTCCAGAAGTGGTTGCAGCACGCCAGGCCTGGCGCGAGAAGGAGACGAAGCGCCAGGCACTGCGCCTGCCATGAAGCCTGCAATGCCTTGCGGCGATTCTGATGTTTAGATGTACAGTATATTGTATATTACATATTATTATATGATATTGATATTGTGGCAGATATTGCATGGCATTTTTTGAGATTACATGATGTATGAGGACATATTTAGATTGTTTAGGACAGCGGATGCGCTCGGGGTGTATTGGCTAGGGGCATCAATTCAAGTGACACAGTCTTATGGCTAGACGTGGGAAGTGATGGGAACCGTCTTTCACTTGGTTCATAATATGACATCTCAATCTGCAACATTGGCTGGGTACTTCTCTCAGCCTTTCCTTTCCTCCCAGTTTTCTGACAGTTTCGGAAAATTGTACCGACAGGAAGAGATCTACAAGCAATTCCGATCTTGGTTCACTGAGTTTGCCAAGGAGTGGAAACGCACTGGTAGTGTTTGGCATGGCGAGTTGCCTCACAGTTGCAGATGGTAGTATCGTTCCATATCATTCCTGCTCTGGGCAGCCACTCCCGATGTTATTGCTGGCTTTGTGTTGCTGAAGGGATTCATTTGACCAACCTTCGAACACTTTCAAACAAAATTTGACCAAAGATGGTGCGGAGAATGGCCAGAATGGCCTCAAAGCCATGCACAGGAAGGTCAGTCGGTGGACACACGTGCGGAGCTTCTGGGGAAGATGCAGGATGTTACTCTGAAGGAGCCGATGAGGGTTGTCATTGTCAATATAACAATGTGATAGCACACACATATATATATATATATGATTTATATCTATTATATATTTACATCATGCATATATACCCGCAGGCAGGGGGTGCCGCCCAGAGGAGGGTTTGTAAACGTATGCTTTGTTTTCCCTGGAGTCCTGGTATGGTGAATTTGCTTGCTGCAAAATTGTAAAGTTCATGATTGGAAAAAGGACAAGAGGCTTGAAAGAGGCTAGCTTGGCCTTTTTCAGGAGAAGATGCTTCCTATTGGAATCACTCGTGAAGATGCCGGAAGCCAATAATTGTTGCCTTTCTCCATTGTGACACACAGCTTCAAAACCTTAGGAAGCGACTTTTCAGTGGGCTCGTGATCAAACAAATAGCACTGCACTGTTGATGGAGCGGAGCTTGAGTATGGCATCTTTGATGGCGCAGACTGCCCCACACATGGCCTCTGTGAGGTGGTGAAGGGTGTCAGAGCAGTGAAATTCAATGAAGGCTGCATCAAGGACAAGAATCTGTAGAAAACGTTTGAGTCAACATGCGAAAGAGAGAGAGAGAGAGAGAGTCCACCTGCAGAGCTAAGCTCCAACGGGTCCCAGCCGGCTCGATGGCCCATTCAGCCCGAACCTAGGAAAAGACCAATCTCGCGCGAATCACAATTCCTTTGATGCAAGAGAGACGAGAAGTGGGGCCATTTTGGATGTGCTGCAATTGAAGGACAAAATCCGAAAGGACCCAGAGTGCAAGAAGCTGGAGAAAGCTTACCAGATGCTTGGCTGATTTAGTAAATGGAATCTGCCTGATTGCTTATCTTGGCCAAAGGGAAGCAAGGGCGAAACGCGCCTATTCCATGCTTGGTTCACAGGTGCTTGAGGAAAATATGAACACATTGCACATACACGCCAATAACCCAAGCAACCCCAACAATCCAAATCCAGTGTTTCCATTCAGTTGGAGTCAAGCCGGTAAGCTCAACTTGCAAGGAAGTTCCTGGCCTCCATTGACAAGGTGCGAGTCGGTGCGAAGACGTTGGAGCTTTGTAATTCATTAATTTGTGTTTTCCAGCGTACGCTCCGCATATCTCATACACGTGGAGAATGCGCAGACTCATCTATATACATATATACATATATACATATATACATATATACATATATACATATATACATATATACATATATACACATATATATACATATATACATATATACATATATACATATATACATATATACATATATACATATATACATATATACATATATACATATATATAC
>Ga0126342_10017068_pt1 | contig 12583 bp, 7 predicted proteins | sample Cyp1metagenome_FD_92528 | JGI IMG/M metagenome (GOLD analysis project Ga0126342, IMG submission 92528) | Coral microbial communities from Lord Howe Island, Old Settlement Bay, Australia - Cyphastrea 1 metagenome | ecosystem: Host-associated > Invertebrates > Cnidaria > Coral ...
CATTGAAGATCTTCAATAAGGGTTTAATTCTCCCACCCCCGTTAAACTCTTATATTCACTGAAGATCTTCATTAAGGGTTTAATTCTCCCACCCCCGTTAAACTTCTACATTCATTGAAGATTTTCAATAAGGGTTTAATTCTCCCACCCCCGTTAAACTCTTACATTCATTGAAGATCTTCAATGAGGGTTTAGTTCTCCCACCCCCGTTAAACTTCTACTTTCATTGAAGATCTTCAATGAGGGTTTAGTTCTCCCACCCCCGTTAAACTTCTACATTCATTGAAGATCTTCAATAAGAGTTTAATTCTCCCACCCCCGTTAAACTCTTACATTCATTGAAGATCTTCAATAAGGGTTTAATTCTCCCAACTCCGTTAACCTCTTACATTCATTGAAGATCTTCAATAAGGGTTTAATTCTCCCAACTCCGTTAACCTCTTACACCCATTGAAGATCTTCAATCATCATCACCATCATGGACCATCATCATCATCATCATCATCATCACCAACATGCCGGGAACGTCCCTGTAAAGCTCCGGGCAACACAAGGCGTCTGGCCGTATAATTATATATATATATATATATATGTGTGTATATAATATTTATAATATAATATAATGTAATATAATTTAATATGAAACAATATAATATAATATAATAAATAATAAATAAATAAATAAATTAAATTAATTAATAAATAAATAAATAAATAAATAAATAAATATTATATATTATATATATATATATATGCTGATTGCAGTATGTCAATGTACCACCCCTCCTATGTTGATCATGATAAAACAACCACGCCTGGACCTTTCAAGGGGTTGGATGAATGATGAATTTTAACCGTGCCAGAAGACCGGCCTTGGCGCCAAGGTGTATCCAGTGCACGTTGCTGCGGCCCTGGGAAATCACGAAATGCTTCGCATGCTGCTGAGAGCCGGCGCCAATCCAAACCAAAAGACGTCCAAAGGCTGGGGATTTGGGGATGGTCCCTGGAGCAGGTACCGGAAATGAGCTCCGTTATTTATGGTGCCCAAGACGGAGCCCTCACATGCCAACTTAAAATACCTTTACTGAGTAAAATGAGGTTCTAAACCTTAAGTTTGTTTTGTGTTACATATTTTCAGACCAAACCAGGTGATGAAATTAGAAGGAGGACTTGACATACCCCCCAGTAATCAAATGTGCAATTGAAAATCCCCCAAACGGAGGCTTGAATGGGAAGAACGCATGTATAAATGGATGATTTTCCAGCAAACCATGTTTGATTTCCAGAGGGTACCAGCAAGTGGAGTTCAGGGCGATGTGGATCACATCAACAGGGAAAGATGGGTCATGTTATGTCGTGATTTGCCATGTTTTACCTCGTTTCCTTGTATTTTGGGACCAAGACAGCCCATCCACCGAAAATCCTTGGCCCTTCGTTCCGGTTCGCAGCACGCAGCTCAGGCAGCACCGCCTTGGACTTTGCCCAGATCGCCAACCGAGATGGCTCCCACGATCAAGTCTTGGCCCTTCTGAAGAGTCCAGTCCTTCGGTCCCAACGGAGATTCAGTGATTTTTTGGCAAATAACATCGGTTAATATGGTTGTTAGCGGTGCTTGGCTAGCGATTGGGTGTATGGTATATTCCATGATGGGGCTATATACCAACTTCGAAGTTGTTGGGCCCTTCCTGTGTGTTGTTGGATGATGTTTGCATGAATTTTTGTATTGCAAGGGGGTGCCCCACGCGTTGGCTCAGTTGCTTTATTAAAGGTTTATTCTAGATGCAGTATTTCTAGATACCGAACGCATGAGCGGGTATGTTCAACAACCAACTTCATTTCTGCAGGTTTTGTGCCAGTTGAACATCGAAGTCGAATAATTGGTTTATATAATTCACTTGTAGTAAGTGGTAGAGGCCCCTGCTGTAGTATACTGTAAGTAGGTAGAGGCGTTCTTGTTTGAAAAAATAAGGTACACCAATTTTGGCGCAGACGAAATTTTGATGGTTGATCATCACTTTGACCCTCATGTTCGAATGGATTGTTCATGGGGAAATTTACAATAAACCCTGGCTTTTACATCATGTGACACCCCAAATATACATAGATAATCATAGATATACGGTGGATCCCTTCCTGTTCTGAGATCGTTACCTAGCCGCTCTAGCCAGAATTTGTGTTTTTACCGCTGCAAGCTTTTATTTCCATATACTTTTTAGCCAATTCTCTTTCTCCCTCCAAAATGTCTCTGCAGCAGGGATTTGCTCAGTACGAGCTCTGCTGAGGTCAAGCTCCTGCGAGCGCGGGACGTACTGAGTTTGAAGGCCCTGATTCTACGCGTCTACGCATGACTGGCAACTGAACATTGTTGAGTTTCTACAATTTTAATCGATATGATTCGTAATTTATTGGTAAGATTTCATAAGTATCCATCCTTTTCATAGTTACCCAAGCCGGTTCATACCTCCGATAACTACACTATAGATCACTATAGGGCTGAATGCTTATTATGAGATATCATGATATATCTACACTTAATCGGGGTTGTAAACAAACTCATAACCAGGGGCGCACCGGCGCACCACCTTCTATGATACTTGCAGTGCTGGTCAGGTAGAGTTATGTCCTCACTTACTGGGCTTATCACCATGATTTAAGCCATCAATAGCCCCAACTGCACCCCCAAGTCAGGTTAAAATGAGATCAGCAAAATAATATATAGCAACTGGATGCTAGGGCCCCAGCAGTTCGGATGGCCAACCAAACCTCGCCGGTGATGACTATCTGGTGAAGCGTCGATGGCATTTTGTTTTTTCCTTCCTTTCGGAAATCAAACGTGGCAACGGAACATCCCTCGTTTATACATGGATGTCCCCTAATTGAAACCGCCAATTTTTTGCGGGATCTCCGAGTTGCCATGTCACATGCCATGTTGGGTTGCCCAGGGTATCCTTTCCTATCCAGCCGTGCAGGTTGTTAGCCCGACGGAAGCAAAGAAGGAGAGCTTTAAGAACTTGGGGCATGGGCGATGAGAGGGTGGGTTTGCGATTTGCTTCATCATACGCCCACACTCATTTACTATAATATGGTCATGATGGTCAAGTATATGTCATGCATGTGTATATATATATATATATATCTATCTATTTATTTAACTGTACACATAACTGTACACATACGTATATAATTATATAATTATATAATAATATAACCACATTTTCCCAGATGCTCCATTTGCATCCGTTTGCATCGTGTAAAAGTGCCAGTGAACTTCACCAGGAACTGCCGCTGTCAAGGGACAGACGCCACGCGCTGTGATCGCTGGAGGCTTCACACGCAATGGGGCTTCACAAGCAATGCGGTTGGCTTGGACACCAGGTCCGAGTTTTTCCCCGTTTTTCCCTGCCGGTGAAAGCTAGGAGGTTCAGCCTGCAAGTATGCAGTGCAGACCTTTTTTTGCGGGCAAAGGTTTGGTGAAGAGCAGATTGTCCTGGAGGTGAAAGGTTTCATTTTGGGCAACTGCCCATTTATTTAAATTGCATCCCGCTCAACGCGAACCTTGCCTCCAATTTCCTCAACTTCATTCACTGCCTGAAGAGGGTGGTGCTTTTCTCCCTGAAGGTTGGATTTAAGGTCCTTCCTTTGGAGTCAAAGGACACAGGAGAGGTCCTGACTGTTTTTGCTTTCTTTGTCATGGTCGACCGTGAGGATCACCCCCGTGGTTAGTGGTTTCAAAGTGCCAACGATGGCCGGTGCACATTCCGACATTTCCAGAATTTCAATGCACGCCGTCCCTTGGAAAACTGGAGGCTCAACTGGGCACTCTGGGTTTGAGGATGTGACTGAACGGAGCGTCCCAATCATGGTGCGGGGGCAGTTCCAGTGACCTGTGTCTACTTCAAAATCCCATGGTTTGTCATCATATTTAGATGACAAATGATGACAATAACGTATCATAAAACAATAGAAAGCATATATCTCCGATCTTGAGACAAGGCCGCATTTGCTTGTTGCAGTATATTCGTACTGCAATAGCTGGTTTAGAACTTTGTCAAGGCGTTTGGATGCACCAGTCCACTCCAGATGGGACCAGCTCATCGGTGTGGTCTCCAGATTGTGGCCCTCCCGCCAAGGGAAAAGTCAGTCAAGTCAGAGTAGTCCTGATTTCTGATGTGGCTACGCCTCAAAATGATCAACACCCCTCTTTTTTGGCACAAATGTGATCAATGTTGATTTTAATCAATCTATATCAATCTTATGGGTCCAGCGGTGCGCTAATGTTGAGCCATGTTGAGCATGTTGAGCCATATCCAAAAAAAATGCAGCTTGCCGCAAGGCAAGTCGTCAGGTTCTGGCTGAAAATGGGGAGCTGGTTGAGACTGCTGCCAAGATTCAAGTTTGACATTCTATGACCAGTCTTGTTGGGTTTTATCATGTTTTATCGCTTGTAAGGTGTAAAGTTGTTGAGTGACCCTTCCTGTGCTTGGAGATGCACGAGATACATTCTATTTCAATATGCTTGAACTCCCTGTAAATATCAGTGTTTTAGAGCTGTCGAAAAGTCAAGGCTAGATACCGTGCAGATCGCCTCGAAATACAATCTATGTTCAGGAGATGATTGGATCAACATGACGATCCAATGCAAAAACATTACCGTATGCCATTTCTGGACCCTGAAGACTGTATTATCCAACATAATTTTGACAGGACGTTCTTTCTGTGTTAATCCCACCTAGTCGAGGGAAGTTTTAGAAGTCAATCTTCCGACAACATGGACAGATGAAAAAGCAGAGGTGGGAAGAGTCAGAAAAGAGAAGAGAAGAGAAGAGAAGAGAAGAAGAAACAAGATCACAGAAGAGAAAGAGTCAGAAGAAAGAAGATGCAGGTGTTTTTCCAATGATTTGTGGCTCCAGAGGGTCGAAAAGTAGGCTCGCTAAAGCGGCGGGTGCGGAGCCAGCTGGCCACATGTGAGATGAAAAATTGCACGCTGTTGTGGCGCGAAGCAATTTTCAAAGTCAAAATGCTCAAAACACCTCATGCCCGGAGCACTTTTGGAAGTCGACATGTCGAAAAAGTGCGCGCTGTTGTGGCCCGAAGCACATTTCGAAGTCAATATGTATAAAGCACACCAGTCTCGGAGCACTTTAAGTTAGGATGTGGTTTTGTGTGGCAGGCGCCCGGGATTTTGCACCTTGTCAAAAATGAGTCAAAGGTGGAGGTTTTGCAGCAGTTGCAAAAGCGATGGCAGGTGTAGGGCATTTGAAGAGGATCCGCAATCATGCATTTTCCGTGGCAGGGCCAGTGCAAGACACATGTTCAGCGGAAATGTTCAGAGGTCAGGGCGCTGATTTCCTGAGAGGGGTTGCATTTTGGAGCATCAAATCTTCAGGTTTGCTAAGATGATTTCGCGGAACAGGCGCGCACTTCGTATGACTTGGCATCACTTTTTCGTGGCAGGTGCAGTACTTTAGACAGATAGAGTGGAAACATATCAAAACGCATTGGTACGAGGACGTCAGCTCTGCGCTCAACTTTCCATTTTTGAAGGAAGTCTCGCAGAATTGCTTTGTTTGTGATGTTGTCAACTTCGAAAATTGAGGAAGTCTCGCGGAATTGCTTCGTTTTGGATGTTGTCAACTTCAAAAATTGAGGAAGTCTCGCAGAAATGCTGCGTTTTTGCTGTTGTCGAATTCAAAAAATGAGGAAGTCTGGCAGAATAGCTTCGTTTTCAAGCTACTAATTCCACAACTACAACGATAGCTACAACTACACTACTTTACACTTTACACTACCCTACACTAGACTACACTACACTATGCTGCACTACAGTACACAACACTACCACTACAGTACACGACACTACACCACATTGCACTAAACTACTTACACCACACCACAACTACAACTACAACTACACCACGCTGCACTACACTACGCTAATTACACTACACTACAACTACAACCATAGCTACAACTACACTACTTTACACCACCCCACACTAGACTACACTACACTATACTTCACTACAGTACACAACAATACAGTACACTACATTACACTAGATTACACTACACTAATTACACAACACCAGAACTACAACTGCAACTGCAACTACACTACACTAGTTACACTACACTACCACTACAATTGCGCTACACCACACTACATCCAGCAGTTGTGGGTGAGGTGTCCACTGCAACCATTGCAATCACTCCAAATTTCACAACTCCAACCACCTTTCGGTCCATCAGTGGATTCGCTCTGCCATTCGTGGTTCACAACAACCAACCTCTCCTATAGGTTTCCTATCTTTGAAACTTCCGCCACCGCCTGGTGCGGCACTACTGGTATCAAATATATACTTCCTAGAAACACTGGTTTGGTATTGGGTTCATTCTGGTGTCTTTTTTGCAGGTGTCGAATATCATTACTTCGTCACTATTGTTTGGTCGTTCAAAAGACAACCTTTGGCCCGTCCCAAAATCGAGGAGATGGCAAGTGTTGGCAAAACATGAGCATTTGTGAAATCAATGAGATTTGGGGCAGCCTTTTTCCTCAGACAAGTACAAGATGGGGGGAAGTCCCGAAAATCTAAAAGTTCTTCTAGGAGAGTGGCAACTACATCCCAACAACGATCTCCAGCGTCGTGCAATGGGTGCTGAAAACCGTGTATAACTGTGTAAGTATTTCCTACTTGGACATTGATGTCTTGGGTTACATTTTAATACATACAAATTTTACTTGAATAATTGTAGTGTCTATCGTTTCTTCATGCAAGATGCCCAGTTGACTTTTATAGATCAAGGGCGGTTCAAAGCACCGGAATGGTGTCAGCCTGTGTCAGCATTCAGCAGCCTATGGGAATTCAACCAACCAGAACCAGACCAATAATACAAAGATTTGCCCTTGTAAAAGTGGTTGTTAGAGGTCAAGGTGAGCCTGATCCGGATGCCCGAACATGGTTCGAGTGTCACCGAACTGGGGTGTTAAACCAGTATGTCCCGTTGTATCCCCATTTTATGGCGTAAAACTGTTGGTTGTGTGCCTCCCGCTTTTGCTGGTTGATTCAGCACGTGCAGCCACTTGCAGGGCCAGGGTTACAGTAATTGAATTCCCATCGAAATCTAATCCAAACGGTTTATATGTCAATGATATGTTTATACTATATAATATATTTGCATCAATAAAATCATGGGGTTTGAAGCTGAAATATGTTTGAACATTTTTTTGGAACAGGTGTTTATGGTGGGTTGAGCCCCATAAATTGTACATGATTTGTTTAAGGCCTTGTGATGTGGATTTCAACATGTTCTGCAGTTGTATGGGCAATAGGTTGGGACCCCGCTGACATTATTTGTTGTCTGTGTGTCAGTTGCAACATTTTTAGGAAATAATGCATCTATAAATGCAAGAAATTGAACAGGAATAGAGAGAGCCTTAACCAACGTCAAAAACATAACATAGGTTTCAAAAATACCCCCGAGAACTCCCATGTATATACATTTTGGGGCCATAGATTTAGACAACCACATGTCAACAAATCCAAGCCGCGATCGACTGTCACCATCCCATACTCTTGGATTTACTGGGCAAAACTGTTGTTATACTATGAAGCCCTCCCAACTAACTTGAAGCAGACCCTAGTCCAAGGGTTGGGCATCTAAAAATATCGTCAAATTTCCAAAGGCATTACACATATACGTATATATATATAGTTTTACATATTTGATCATATTTGAACATGTTTCTGTAAAAGTAAATTATATACATTAGTAATAACATATGTTTCATTCTTTTTCGGCGTAAGTATTTATGTTCAGTTCAGGAAAACAACACACATGCAGATTGCAAAAAACCCACCTTGCAAAAAAACCACCATGATGGACTTCTTGGATACAATCCCCTCCCAGCTGACTTGAACCAGGCACCCGGTGTTTAAAAAGGGATTGCAATGGGACCATTGCAAACAAAATACCCTCTGGTAAACTAACAGAACTATAGAAAATCACCATGTTTAATGGGAAAATCATGGAAAATCCACTATCATTGGATTTTCAATAGCTATGTTAAATTGATGATGGATGGTGAGTAAGGGCAAACGGGGAGGATTGGGAGGTAGCCTTGTGGACCTGTTGGACCTATATGTCCAGCGCTCATGGTCCACCAGGTTGAGGTCATTGATTCTTTTTTCAGGGGTCCAACCCCGCAAGGGGATATACTTGCACACATACACACATAATAGATACAACATATATATATATATACTATTCATGTATGTATGTTATTTTCATATTGTAACAAACAAAACCCGCACACATGCATACAATATAAGACAGATGTTATCTCTTATATTCTAATATTATACCAAACAAAATCCGCACACATGCATACAATATAAGACGAATGTTATCTATTATATTCTAATATTGTACCAAACAAAACCTGCACACATGCATACCATATAAGAAAAAATGTATGCCTATGCATTCCCGCCCTGCTGAGCCGGCTCCAGTATACCCCATAGCCACTGTCACCGCCATGTGCCGTTTCGCCATCTCCAAAGTGTCGGCGACCGCGAAACCCGAACTGGTGCCTCGGCGTTCGAGATGGACAGGAGATTTATATTTGTTTTTTACCCATTGGATCCATGTATGGTATATATATATGCTAACATTTGGGGTATATTGATGGTAAATGTTACCATATATAGCATACATGGATCCCATGGGATAGATGAATATGATGAAAACCGCAAGATTTATACAGAAAAAAACATGGGATTTTTGACGATGATTTAAGATACAATAGGTAGATAGCTTTAAAACACACATCATAATCAGGATTTCTTGGGCCTTTTATAGGTGTCACATTTCCTGCAAGGGAATTGGTGATTCAATCACCCCCTTTGAAATATATCTGGGATGCTGGGAGCAACCCTTTCCACAGAGAGATAACTGACGTTATCATGTGGTTCTCATCCAGAAATGGGAGGTACCATAGGCTACCCTAAATGATGGCCTTTTCTTAATCTGGAAAATTAGGAACATGACAAAAACACAGGGATTTTTCATGGTTTGACACGGGAACGTGATGAGGAACCTGCGACAGAATGCGGTTCTCAGTTTTAGGGACAACTCCATATTCCCAGGTGTGGAGGTTACAAGAGCCTTGGTTGGTTTATTTGGGTGGCAGAGGCACAACCGACAATGTAATAGCAGGATATAGCAGGATATTGTCACTTGTTGTGCCGCCTCTAGTTCATCAGCTGGGTTTTTGCTGATCCAAGTGGCCCTCAATCAACCCGTGAAAATTGTTGAAGGCGTGCATTCACCCCATACGTTTTTCCGCAATGTACCAATACTCTCGGATTCATTTATCAATATAGATCCGGCCATAGCTTTCAGAGAAAGTACTTGAGGTATATGATTTGAGGGCCCAGCGGCCCAGGCGGTCTTTTCTCACAAACTATTTCGATCCATATGGTATCATTTTTTCAATCTATTGACTTATTGATTCAAAAATTGATCATGTATTGGCTATTGCTTGCTTGCTGATATGTTTTTTGGGGGCCTTACAATCGGGGACCCTCAAAACGATATTTTTCAACATTTGGTCTGACATGATTTGGGCTACCTCTGGTCTTCGGAAACCAGGTATTTGAAGATGTCGTAGCTTGGTGATCCCGGAGAAAAGCCAGGTGGTGTCCCAGTGAAGTTGGCTTATCTCTGGATGAAGTGTTGGGCTGATGGATGTTGATGGTATTTTTTTTTGAGGGGGAACATGTGCAACATAAATGCCGATGTTGATGGTAATAACTGAAGTTAATGGTAAGTTAATGTTGATGTTGATGATGATAACTGAAGTTGATTGTGGTTCTTATCCAACTTGAAACTGGGGGTCGCACCACGCCTTGTATACATGGTGGTTTGAATAAACAGAAACCAGGATTGAACCAGCAAAACACATGGATTTCAACAGTACCTCATTAACAGAAATTGTGATTATGTGTCGTTTGAGATACCAATACTAGTTGGTGGTTTGACATGTTACTGTATATGTATATATATCTATATATGCATATACGTTTTTTAACTACACCTTCTGGTAATTTTGCTACAGTTTGTTATGGAAATCACCTACAAAGTCTAAATCATCCAAGTCAATGGGGCATGGCTACCAGAGGGTATTCCCCGTTTATTAATTGATTTCCCAGCTATGATATAAAGCTCCATCTAGTTGGGGAATTGTCCCATAGTTTGTTGGTGAATCTACGATAACAATTGTCTCTTATTTGTGGGCTGGGATGGGTTAAAACCAGGTTTGGTGCGCATATAAATACATAGCACACAAATATGTGGGATATATTTGGTCAACATCATCTACACATATACATATATTCATAAACATCACATGTAATATGTGATGTAATTTCACCAGCCGCGCCTGAGGACATTCATGAAGTGCAAGAAGCCCTGCATCTGAAGGCGGGGAATGGATTTTTTGACCGGATCTTAATGGAATTTCATGGGATTTTTGGCGGGATTCGAATGACATTTTATTGGGATTCAAATGAAATTTAAACTGGATTAAATGGATTCTAATGGGACTCTAATGGTATTTGCTGAGGTATGTTCGGTTTTTTTTTGTGTATCTTGGCCATATCCAAGGCTGGGTCCGCAGGTTGATAATTGGGAAGATCCAAATGTGTGTAAATTGTGGACTGGGAACATGTTTGGAATCTTTGGATTACTCAACACATCAAAAACTGATTGGTGGTTTGGAACATGAATGTTTTTTTTCCATATATTGGGAGTAGTAACCCCAACTGACTCATATTCTTTAGAGGGGTTGAAACCACCAACTAGATAAGAATTAAACATCCACATAGGTTTGATCATGTTTGATCGCTTTGGGGTAGTTCACATGGACCCAAAGAATTAGAAGACTCCAAGGTGCTTTTCCTGCTTTCCAGGTCTATGATCAGTCACTTCCTTATACCTGTTTGTTGTCCCATTCAGAAACCCAATTTGGAACCTAAGCGGGAACATCATTATAGTTACTGTATGAAGTGTGATGATGAAGAAGAAGATGATGATGATGATCATCATCATCATCACCATCATCATCACCATGATGGAACCATGTCCACCACCTAAAGGATCCTAAAGGCAAGAAATGGGAGCCCAGCCCCAGATTGAGAAGAAATTACTCATTTGGGGATGAACCTCCCAAAAAAAAACGGGGCGACAAGATGACATGATATCACCACTATTTGTATTACAAGGAGTTACTGAAATTGTGCGTAGCCACCCTTTCAATTGGACACCGCATTTTTGACTGGTTGAAGCAAACATGCGCGATGTACCAATTACCAATTTATGGCAGCTTTCACGGGTGAAACTAAGTTTTTACATTTTAAATCCCAATTTCTGGTGGGTAAATCCCTATGTTGATGCATGGGACTGCTGTAAGTTTGGGTCTCCTGCATCAGAAAAGAAGCTGAGGCAAGCGAGTCTGACGAGCTGGAGGTGATGCAGATTGGAACGCTGCAGGAGATTCAGGAGCCATTGGTGAGTTTGGTACAATCAACCAATCAACCAACCAACCAATGTTTCTCTCTCTCTCTCTCTCGCGCTCTCTCTCTCTCTCTCTCTCTCTCGTCTCTCTATTTACATATATACACGTGCACATGCATGTATATCATATATATATATGATTATATATGCATATATACAATATATATATATATATATAATGCACACACGCATGTTATTCTTGATCAACTACCTATATAGTCAACCACCTTGAGGCGGAGCGATGGTGAGGGAGATAGTTAAACACCAACAAACAACAAAACATGGTGAGAGACCCAGCAAGAGAAATGAATTCGTGAGTTGGTGCGTTTGCAAAAAAGGATTTGACCCAGGAACCAGGAACAATGGGGAACTAACTCGTATTAACCACCAACCTTGGCATATATGCCGTAAAGAACCGTAAGGTCGGTGAATAAAAACGCTGTCGTTATAGAGCAAAAAAATACCATGCCCAGCTAAGAATTAATTAGGGCTAACGCCCAGGTGCCACCGACCCCTTCTTTTTGTGGGGGCATGTCGGAGGCAACTGAAGTTGGTACCAACCATTCGTCATGCGGTTCTTGAGGAACCATTCGGGGGCTGCAATGGGGTGCCGGCACTTATATATAGCCGGCAATGGTCGAGTCATGTCAGTGATACTTCAGGTCCGGCAGTCTGGGAATGATTGAAGGTGAATGATGATGCAGTTTCGAAACCCTTGATAGATAACCCAGCAGCTTGGAAGACTTGAGAAGGTGGGGGTAAGGAGGCATTAGAATGTGCTAAGCGCAATCATCCAATAACCATCCCCGCCCCAAATCACTATACATGGGTGCTACAACAACCATCCCCAGTCATGGTAGGTTTATGGCATTGGGTTTCCCACAGCTGTTTTTGGCATGCGGCTGATACGGCGCCCTTGGAAGGGTTGTCGATTTTGAGATGTGCCATTTACGATCCCGTGGAAGGGTTGCAAATTTCAAAAATGAGGTTTTCCGAAATGGGGGTATAG
>Ga0126342_10017069_pt1 | contig 12583 bp, 10 predicted proteins | sample Cyp1metagenome_FD_92528 | JGI IMG/M metagenome (GOLD analysis project Ga0126342, IMG submission 92528) | Coral microbial communities from Lord Howe Island, Old Settlement Bay, Australia - Cyphastrea 1 metagenome | ecosystem: Host-associated > Invertebrates > Cnidaria > Coral ...
ATATATATATGGGTGTGTCTGAAAATAGTGTACCCCTAAACCCAATGGTTAATGATCATTATCCCTATTAAATGGCTATAATTGGGAATATACCCTATTTTCAGACAAACCCATATATATATAATAACACCTAAGATTCGCCCACCAATTCTGTTTCCAGGAAATTTTCCACCCTCACCTCCAACTCCAGCCAGCCTGTGGAGAACCGCGCGGAGACTTTGCCTCAAAACTTCCCACCTCTCTCCTTTCTCCTCCTCCAGAACCTGATCCACCTGGCTATGAAAAAGCATGTTTAAAACATGGCCATTTCAGGGATCGATTTTTTGTGGTACCTACCATATTATATAAGGATATATATGATATATAAGGCCCATACATTTTGTGTTGCTAAATTTCAGGGAATACCTGTCACAACAATTTTGTGGCCTTCCGTTTCTCCTGAAAGTCAACGATACAAGCATTCTGCGGAGGCTGAAAAGCTGTGGTGGAAAAAATCATCATGGAACTCATGCAATTTAGCCTAGTTGCTGCAACTGCCAGCAAGGTGTGGAAAAAAGACGTCGATACAATGCCACCACAACCCCGCCTGAGTAATTGCAAATATCAATGGACATCGGTCTTGTCTCGCCACATCGTCACTGAAATGATAGGGCGCCTGCCGCTTCTGGATGAGTTGCAACTACGATCCACTACGCATGCGCATGTTTTTTCTTGTTAGCTATATGGCTATATGGATGCTGCTAGCTGTGAGCTATTTGCTGGTTGAACAAAACAAACCTTGCAAGAACTAAAGAACTCCTTGACTGGGGCTTGGCAAATTTGTCCCCTGGGGCTTCTACTTCCTGAAGTTGAACGCCATATGTGGCATGTCAAAGTGGCAAAATGAGTACGAACAGATTGCAGCCTACATTCAAATTATTCTATCCAAAAAAACATGTTCGCTGCAACAACCCCTAGGTTTGCCCGCAGCCAATCCCGCATATCCTTTGACATGCTCAAATCCCTTCGCAGGGTTTAAGTTTTTCACTTTCCAAAACAACAAACACCAAAACCCTAAAGCCTAAAACCCTAAACCCTAAATTGAAACCCTAAATCCTGAAAACTTAAAGTCAAAATCACTGCGTATAGCCAGTGTTTTCATTCATCCTCTGGTGACAATTATATCATATTGTTTGGATGTGTTGTTTTTTCGTGGGGGCGAACCAGGGGGTTGCGGGGAGCATGTTTCAACATCATCCATATTGGATTAAAGAATGTGAAACATGACAGTTACCGAACCATATATGGCATCCATATAGTCATATAGAATATCAGTTATGGTTTGGTAACTGGAAGATATAGAATATCATTTATATATGATATATAACTGATATGGTACTGAGCATAACTGAATCTTCCCTGTCTTCGCCATGGCTACCTTGGCTCGGATGTCCAACAGCAGCTGCTGTGTAGCCCTTGAGGTGATCTGATCATGCCTCGATCAGAGGAGTCTCATGGAGTCCCCGGTGAAACCTCGTGTCCAACATTGTCCAACATCCTACAAGGTGGTGCTCCCCAAGTTATAAAGTTTGTTTATAAGCCCATTAACTATAGATATATCTACCATAAGTCCTAGTTATTAGAGTTATAAACCAACTTAGCTATCTTGGGGGCCCCACATTGTAAATCCAAGAGATCATAGGAGTCGGTTGAGAAGCCTGGTGTCCGCCTGGTGTCCGCCTGGTGTCCCAAAAACCCAACTGATGGGGATGCCATAGAAAACCCATGGATTCAAATGTCAATGGATATATCATGTTTAACTGATAGTCATAGAAAGATCCAAATCCAACTGATTCAAAGCAAGTCGCCTTACACAGACAATTAGTCTGTGAGATAAAGCATAGGCCAAATCAGCACAGATCTGTGCGGGCAAAGGGCTTTGAGAAGGGATGGTGGACACATCATGACACTGTCTAGTAGGGCACCAACTGGGAGGGCAACCAATAAAACAATTTTAAACAAGTAAAAAAAATCCTTGGAGGGCCCGATTTTTTCTTATTTTTCTTAGTTTGTCTTTTTTTTTTTTGCTTTTTCTTATTTTTTCTTAGTAGTTCTTATTTTTCCTGATTTTTCTTAATTTTTCCTTATCTGTTTTTAGTTGTTTTTATGTTTATTTTTATTTAAATATATTTTTCATGTTTTGATATGTTTCTTATTGTTTCTTATTGTTTCTTTTTTTCCACCTTCGCAGGCCCAGCCCAAATAGTCACCTATTAAATAGTGACCTCATCCTCATAATTGAGATTCAAAACTGGTTGTTGGTTTAAACATGTTTTAATCAATCTCAAAAAAAAATGCGCCATTTCAACAAATCATCCCAAAAACCGTTGAAACCATTTAAAATTTAAAGACGATCGGTCGACCATCCACGTCTTTCATTACCACAAAATCAATCCGATTCATCCAAGAAAGGAGAAATGCGAAGAAATCCAAGTGCGCCACGTTGTCATGTTGCCATAGCCATAGGATCCATGGTGCTGCTATATATGCTAACATAAAGGGGGTATATTGATGGGATCCATGTTACCATATAGAGCATACATGGATCCTATGGGATAGATCAAACTTCATGAACAGCTACTAAGTGGGATGTGCTGTCGCTGAGAGAGGTGAATGAAATTGAAATGAACTATGACCAAAAGAGTTTGCCGAACTTGAAACCGAGAGATTCGCACAGGTTTGTCATTCTGCAAGTTCTGTTCTATATCACTATATATATATATTAGTAAAAATACATATTATACATTGTATAATTATTAAACAAATATAACATAGCAGGAACCATCCAATGTACTCGTCCAACACTTTGACCCAAAGCCATCTAACAGTCACGCTTGTCATCCCGAGCAAAGTTCCAACCTGCACTGCCGGGTTCAAAATCTCATTGGCACCTGCAGTCTTGCTACTGATCGCTGGGAATCGCAAAATTGCCAGTAATTTGGATCATCCCTGGATCATCATTCAGTATCCATTGCCATAAATGAATTTCTGATATGAAACCATTGCCCTCCATTGATGAAATATCATGAGTAGCATGTCATGGTGGTTGAAAACCACCATTCTTCGGGCGCCTGCAAAACTTGCCCCCTTGAAATCCGTGAAAACCGCCCGGGCCGCCCGACCTCCGATGTCCAGAAATTGAACATCTTGCCATTCAGCAGCTGGAGGAACAAACACATTCAGAGAATCCTCCGGAAAACAGGACCGCAGTTGAGCCATTGGGATGGCTTGGGATGGGGGCCAAAAAACATGGTTTTTCACAGTTTTACCCAGCAACAATTGGGATTTAACCATATAGATACCAACAGTTTGGGAGGAATGGGGATCTAATCCACCAAGAATACGAAGTTCAACACAAAGAAGTGGAGTTCACATGTTTTCACCCAGCAAACCTGGTGAATTCACAAAGATAAATTAGTATTTCATCCACAAAAACATAGCTGGTTGGTGGTTTCAATCCCTCTGAAAAATATGAAAGTTAGTTGGGATTATTATCCCAATCTATGGAAAACATAATTCATTCGTGTTCCGTTCAGCACCAACCAGGTTTATTCAACCAACACATATGGCCTGGTAACAGAACCAGCGCCAACGATCTACATGGATCTCCAGGGTCGAAAAACTCTTCAGCCAAGGCCAGTGTGCCAAGTTATGTATCGGACAAAGAACATGACCCTGGAGATATTCACAATATAATCCAAGGAATATTGAATACATATAATTATGGACAATATTCCATCATCCATGAATATTATATTCGGACAATATACGGTGAATATTCGTAATAATGGAAGATGAACATCCATGACTATTTCATGTTCTATGGGCTTTCATGGATATTCATCTTCCAAAAAATTGGTGCATTCTGAACTGCTAGAGTTTGTAGACCTCAAAAGTCATGCAAAAGGACTCCAGCGCAACGACATGTCGGTCCCGCAAAGGACAATCCAGTCGGCATTCGACGCACTGGACCGTCCCAAGCGCAGTACGCGCGCCAAGGTTCAACTTTTCCAGGTAATCTTGAACCTTGGAGCAGTCCGTTGGTGAAACATGGTGAAACTTCGAAAAACAATGCGGTATTCAATGAACTTTGATCCAAGGGTTACACACCTTGGAAGAGTTTAGGTTTGGAAGACAATTTATGATATGATTCTGTGAATACAGTATCCCTCCAAAGCTGACTATTTTCCAAAGAAAACATACTGACGTTGACTTAGGGAGAACGATTTGAAACCTTCAATCAGATCTGAGGAGGTTAAGCCACGATTTGTTTTGATTTGCTACATACTGTGCTTTGACTCTTGAGAGCATCTATTCATAATCTATGCTGTGATGGATCAATGTCGATGACATGTTTAAGTAGTCAGTGGTGCAAACACTGAACTGCTACCATCGGAGCCCTCACTTGAGATGGGTCTTTCTTCAAATCCGGGAATGCTCAAAACAAGGCACAAAACACCTCAAAAAACTCTACAAATTGGACCCTGAAATATCCTGAACTGATGGCTTCCGGTCCAAGCAACCCAAGAATGGCTACCCACTCATCCATTACAGTATCTGCAGAAACATATTGAAACCTCTCAGCTACCCTGCAAAAAGAACGCACACATGACATCTAGAGATCGAGTCATCCTCCATGAAAACGGCCGAAACTCAAACCATTCACACCAGAAATAGCAGGATTCAAATAAAATGCATTACCCTCTGGTAATTTAACATAGCTATTGAAAATGGCCCAATTATAGAGGATATTCCCATTAAAAATGGTGATTTTCCACAGTTATGGGACAGTTTACCAGAGGGAAATAACAATACCCCGGCATTTTCACCAATCCAGGCCACGGCTTGATCACCTTCGGCCACGGGTTGAAGCTTGGCATCTTGATAGCAATGCCTCAGTACAATCTCAATGGCTGGATGAACCATAAACAAATTTTCTTCCTGCATGATTGAAGTTGAATATCAAAAAAAATCTTATAATATATATATATGATAACGTAGCACAGTATATCCTTTATATCTACTAAATATCAACATCATTTTGTTCAGCCACTCCCAAATCACGGATCAAATGAGTGGACAAAACGGACCAGGAGGTAAGATGCAACGAACATTCAAAGCTTTGCCCGGTGCAAATGACATGAAAACAGCGTATGGCTATGGCTTTCAGTAAGTGATTGGGTAATGTTGTAAACCCAATGCCATAAACCATCCCTAATTTTTGTAACATGTTGTAACTATCATCCCCAAATAGATGGGTTTATTTGGGTTTGCCACTAATCACCAATAAAATTAGATCATTGAGGATCATTGATGTTTAAGCAAACTGAACCCTGTGAACACATGTCAAAACTATCCCACAGAATGAAACAAGCTTTATCATGTTCTATCTTTAACATCATCAGTATACATGAGCGTGTTTGTTCAAGATAATCTAAAACATGGCCACCATCATGACCGCAAACTCCATCATCAACCATTTACAGAATCGTTTACAGGGACTGTTGCCATCTAGTATGAGGGATTCTTGGGGGATCCCCAAGACCATTGGTTTCAAAACTAAATCGTCTAATGACTTGGATGACTTGGGGGTATCCCTATTTCAGGAAACCTCCCTGTCTTTCATCTTTTCTTATTTGCCGCCCTGCGAAAAATAGGTTCCGGACAGAACAGGTGTTGATGTACCTCAGAAGGTCCCGCCAACTTCGATCCATGTGAACAGCAGGCTGCGAAAGAACAGCTTTCTGGGACAGACAGTGAAGTAGAAACGGAACCACTTCAAGGGAATGGGAATTGCATCCACAAGCCAATAGGGAGTATAAATTACTGCTATTTCAAAGAATTCTAATGCCTATTGGACCACATACCATACATCTTAGCAAAACTTGAGAATTCGCTGGCAATTCTACCCATTCATCAGGGATTTATCAACAAACCGTCACTTTCGTCACTGTAAATGTGGTTGCACATATCCCTATGTTGAAATGTTCGTACTCAAATGTGACTTTTGTTTCCCAACGTCCCAACTGGGAGCAAGGAACACTCCTCTCCAACTTGCAGAGGTACGACGTAAGTGATGACGGAAGTCCTTGGGGCTGACGTCATGTTGGGAGTACAAGATATGTGGAACATGATGGACCATATTACGATATATGATGCCCCCCCATTACCCTCTGGTAAACTAACATAGCTATGGAAAATGGGTGATTTATAGTTGGTTTACCTATACAACATGGTGATTTTCCATAGCTATGTTAGTTTACCAGAGGGTATGATCTACTAATCTCTAGATATATCATGATACATAATCATAAATTATGATATAATTGGAATTCAACATTCAAAGGGGACACCATGATAAAACCTTTTGAATAGGGGTTGCCTAGGCTGTACATATATGGGTTTGTCTGAAAATAAGGTAGCCCAAACATCATGTAACATCCCATTGTCTATCATGATCTTCCCTATTGGAATGGCCAATATTGGCCAATTGGGGTTATCTCCTTGGAGGCCCTGGAGTTGGAGTTATATAACGTCAAATGATGCCAGGTGCTACATTGTTTATATATATATACTGTATACATACATACATTAATACACATTGTAAAACCCATGATGTATCTTTATATCATATCACTAATATACATCTAATCCCAACTATCATCAACTATCGATACTTCATGATACTTCTAGGACATACAAAATATGTATACATCCGCAATCATCCACACCTTTTCCGCCGCACATCGTCACGGCGAATCTGCGGGATACGGGACCTAAGTCTGGTTGGTGATGGCTGATGCAATAGGTGGAACAGCCAAGGTTAGTTGAAAGCTTTCCAAGAAAGGGACAAGGTATGACAAGGTGAATATACGTCTCTGGAATCCACATAGTTTCTATTCTTCCTGCAAAATCCTCATCAATGCTCAGTATATTCACAATCAGAGAAACCACCAAAGTTTCTGGTGTGACCCTCCAAGCGCCAGAATTTTGTTTTTTAACCGGTTGATATGTCCTGAGTCCAAAACCACTTAGTGGTGTTCTTGGAAGGCCAACTTTTGACCTCAGGAATACAAAAGAAACACTGGGTGATCTGCTGAGGGGTGTAGGGATGGGAAAACATCAACGGCTAACATCTTCAAGGACTATCTTTTTTTCGGTTCCATGTTCGATTTTCGTGTCATCATGTGTCATCCTAAATTTAGTAACCCCCAAAACAAACAGAAACGTTTAATTTACCAGTAGGATTTTTCCAACTTCTATCTTTCTAGGGATTGCGGGTTGCTATACCCTTTGAAACTGTCACCACGTCATAGAACATCCACCACAGTGGCAACCTAGTGACATTCCGTTCGAGCGTTGGTCTTCCGGGTTGGCTTGTGATGAACGCGTACCCGGCTGCAATCCAAGTCTTTCTTGCCTCGGCGAAAAAGACAGTGGCGTCAAATATGGATTATGGAGATACCCCCACATCATCGAAGTCATGAATGACCATTTTAGTATTGAAACCAAGGTGTCTTTGGGACACCCCATCTCAAGAAACCTTGGTAGATGTTTCATACTAAGCCTTTCATGGAGTTTCTGTTGTTTCTGTTGTCTGTTTTCGGACGGGACGAGAAAGTTCAGCATCCAATAATGGTCTTGTAGCCCTTCCATGTTTACAACTGGTTGTTGTGAAAGATTGAAGCGCTTTCCCAATCTGCGTATAGGCATGTAATGGAAATCGCATACTTACCATAGAAATTCCATAGAGTCACACTCAGGTGCTATACTATGTATATTACGCAGTGGTCACAATAGTTATATCATCACCAATCATGGGGGAACCCGGCGCCAAGCGTCACATGTAGCTGGTCTGGTAATTCCAAATGCAACGATCGATCCTGGGCCAGGCGTGGCCGTGGCTTCATGTGGCACTAACGATCAGAATCTCTGGAGATCGTCCATAATAGGATCGTCCATCAAGTATATGTAAATCACTGGATTGGTTTAAGGGAAAATTTACAGGAAACCCATGGGTTTTTACCATCAAATTGGTTGGGCTTTCCTGTAAATTTTCCCATAATCCAATTCTATGAGTAAATGATCGTAAATGAACGCTTTTGGAATCTTTTGGATCTATGATGACCTATGATGACCTATGATGACCTATGATGACCTGTGATGACCTATGATGACCTATGATGACCTATGATGACCTATGATGACCTATGATGACCTATGATGACCTATGATGATTATGACGATTATGATGCCATACACATAAAAACAAAAAACATAGAAACAACAAAAAACAAAACATCCATATGCCGTAAAGATGCCACTAAGACTCTGAGCCGCATCGACCGAAGACAAACCCACAGAATGCAGGGCCTTGTGAGCAGCTCCGCCACTCCTCAGCTCAATGTAAAAAACGATCATAGTAGTATTTAGTTTAACTACAGATTATACATAGTTTATAGGCATTAACTATGGTTTATAACCATTAACTATGGTGTCATTGTTTGTTGTGGCTGAGTGGTCCCTGAAGGCTTCCCCGAAAGATGCTGGAACTTGAGACTTTCGCCAAGCAGCTTGTAGAAGAGCGCATACCAAAAGCCTGATGCCAGACCAGGGCTGTGCAGTGGCTCCAAGAGTTTGGTCGATTTGTGTTTCAGGGTCCGAATCCTAGTTTTGTTCAACTTTTTATCCTGAAAAAGCGTCAGCCAACAACAGTTGAGCGATCTTGGAACCATTGCTCTGCTGGCTTGGCACAGGGTCAATAAAATTGCTTCTGCAGTTCTACTCAAACAGAAAAACAATGATTTCATGGAGTCATGCATTATATTGGGTGTTTCTCAAAAGCCCAAATTGAATACTTTAAAACATTTGATCAGGTTGGATGATTATTGGGGTCAACTATTTTTAGAAACACTCACATATTGGGCTCATCTTCGCACATCGTTTTTGGCAATCATCTCAACGGGGATAATTACCTACTATAGTAATCTATAATCCATTGATATGGATTTATAGAATCATATAAATACATATAGAACATATATATATATATATATATTATAATCATGTATATATATATATATATTATAGTTATGTATGTATATATATAATATAATTCTATGTGTATATATACTGGAAAATCATAGAAAGCACATGATATATATATATATAAATAAGTATAATTATATATATATATAATTATATATACCAGTATATATATATATTATCATGGGACATCCCATCCAGCAACCAATCAGCACCGCGCCTTGCCCACACTCGCCACCAATGAAATATCCCCCTGCAGGTGCCCAGCCCATCTCGCCTCAGCTGGTCTTGGTCGAGAAGTTGGCATCCAAGGCGAAGTTCCTGAAGGCCCCGAGGGGCTGCTGGCGGCATCCGCTTCAAGTTGGAGGTCCCCCAATTGGCCCAAAAGTCTGGGGCCAAAAAAAACCAATGATACGATTTGCTGCTCAAAAATGACGGGCCAATGATGTAAAATCACCTTTTGTAAGCAAAATCTATAGTCGACTATAATAAGGGATATACGGGTACCTCTATGATTTGGTTCTAAAGGTTTCTAGCCTTTGAAACTGTTCAAGCCCCAGACAGGTTTCAGGGCCTCGGTGACAAAACTGGCTTCCTTTGCTCCGCAGGTACAAAGATGATTGATGGCCTCAATCTCTTGAATCTCTTAGACCTATGTTTTTTGGATTGTATAGGCCTATGACATGTTCCCAAACATGGGCTGTGCAAGCTGTATGCTCGGAAAATATCAGCCGCTTTCTTTGTTTACTTCCAAGTCGATACTATGGACATATAATGATGTCTACGAAAACATTGCTTACAGACTGATAGAGACGAAGATAGAGCACAATGCATAATGCATGCCCTTGAAATTTGGATATTTTTACTTTTGGATACCTTTGGCATCCGTTGAAACTGCGCAAAACCTCCTGCTTGATAGAAACCGTTGCTGTGGCACCCAGAACCATTCAAAGAGTACCCACCGGCAGATTTGTTCCCAGTCTCAAGGCAGCTTGGAACAAGCGCTTGTCGGGTTTTAATGCGAAGAACCCGACGTTCAATGGCTCACCAACCTTCGTCTACAATGGTGGTGAGGTGCTGGCAAAGCTACAGGTCATGGCAAAGCAATGCTGAGTTTGTTTTGAAGTCCCACACAATCATGTTTTCAGTCTGGATCGCAAACATCCTAAGAAGCAAGCCCCAACAATCCATTAGATTCTCTGTCTCTATGGTCTCTAAGAAGGTCGGCGGACCCCGATGGAGGCCATTAAACAATTCCACACTTTCAAGTATATCATGCTCTGAGAAGGGCTTCAAGTACCTGGTCAGCTGGAAGGGTCAAACAATGGACACAAACAATAGATCACAATAAAAGATCCAGAAAAGATCAGAAAAGTGGGAACCAAACCCTCTGCCTCGCCCACCATTTTTTTTTTGCAGTGTTTTTGCAGGACGTAGAAATCCCTGGATTCCTCAGCTCCAAATGCTCCAAGAGACTCCTCCGTTGGTCGACAAGAACTTTCCAGAGGCTGCGCACTTCAGCACTGGGCTAATGTCGCCCTGGAACTCGATATCCGTGTCGTAGTATGCGATGGCATCATAGCCTCATTGGATCTGACCATCGGAACGACGGAACGCTGAGGGCACGACTACAAGATGAAAGGTATATGAAGTCCTTACTAGAAATTTATATTGAAATGGGGTTACCCATGGTTACCCTGCGATCCACTGCGGCTATCCCCAAACCATGTCTTAATGCTCCAGTTCGAAGTTTCAGGTATAATGTCGGTCTCTGATTAGTAGCTAGGTTCGCTATTGTGGCAATTTTTTCCAAAATATTACGAAACCCATGTATTGTTTGGAGGGTTCACTTTTGTCGCAAAAAAAATGGGATAGCTTTTTTTTTTTGAAAAAAAACAGCCTGTAATTGCTGAGAGGCAGACTTCTTTCTCAAAAACGCTGAAGCTCAGTCAAGTTTTTGCTCAGCTCTCTCGCTGAGCCTGTAAAATCAGTTTTAATTAGATTTCAATTGTAGCCAATTGAAATCCTTACTTAAGTAAGGATTTGTTTTTCTCTTGGGAAGAAAATTTTTAACTTTCCACTTTAAAGAGAGTCCAGATATTGTTTAGAGGGGGCTGGGGGGGGGGGCTCACACTAATCAGGAACCAACATTACCTTGAGGGCAACCCCAGCTGCACCTGGTGATGGTGGAAAACTGGTAGAATCGACACGCCGATCAACATCAACCCATGTTCATCAAGGCAATGTAGTGCCGTAGTGCAGCATTTCATGCTAATGAGCTAATGTCCAAATTGGAGAAGCCAACTTAGAGCCATGGAGACCTGTTGAAGGTATATCACGTGTAAACTACGGACCTGCTTTCTACCACTAAAGTAAATGTTGTAGGCTCATCGGGAACCACAGCAGGTTTCTTTTAATTTTAGCCAAGCAGACTGCCAAAACTGCAAAGTCTCTGCCAAACATCAGCAAAATGTCTGCCAAAACTTGAAGCTTATAGTACTGTACCAAAATGGCCAAATCAAACATGAGTCAATCCTCGCCCGAAAAAAACCAGTCACAAGTTCTTCTACACCCCATTTGTCACTGCAAAAAGGAAGGGCGAGAAACCCTCCATGCCAAGAACATGCAGTCGGATGAAATCTTGATGACCACACCAACCTCCCTCCTGGTTGGCCGGAATGGCACCCTCCATGGGAGAAGGCATCAAGGTCCAGTGAGTGAAAGGGTTACTAAATAAACAAAGACATCTCAGGAAGATGTTCCTTGCATCAGATTCATCCGAGGTGCTGTTACAGCGAGGTTCAGAAGCGGCAAAGTCTCTGGCTATCAGAGTGTGAACAAACCCAACGAATCCAAAACCTCTGAGCTGTTCTTAGTGCTGCTCGATTTTTGGTATGGCAATCCACTCCAGTGTGTAAGCTACCTGGTGTGCTTCTTAATTTTGTTTAAACACCTATATATATATATATACTGCTATATTCCTATAGCCCTAGTCTCCTTGTAGCCCTTCATCTTCGGAGGCGTATCCCAGTCCACATCCACCAACTTCACGCTATGGTTCTGAAAGAGTTCCTTCTGATATGCCTGGGCAATCGGGCAAACCATGCAAACCCACGGTCCCTTGGAGATCCACTGCAAATCCCACCAGTAAATAAGAATAAATAAGATGACTATAGATCAATATTTGAAATCTACATGTCTCATCATATCTCTATAAATTCAATCTGTCCCTGCATACAGACATATGGAATTTGCATAGATCTGCAAACACATGTGATGTGATACGTATATATATATATATATTTATACGGTAACTACATTTAAATATACGGACTTTTAAATATACGAACATATATTTTAGACTACCCCCGGGGAAGTTTTCCTTGGCCCGCCCGGCCATTTAAACATACGGAATCCAATTCATTTAAACATACGGTAACTACATTTAAATATACGAACTGGTATTTCATACTACCTCCGGGGCCTCGCGGTCTGGCCC
>Ga0126342_10017070_pt1 | contig 12582 bp, 8 predicted proteins | sample Cyp1metagenome_FD_92528 | JGI IMG/M metagenome (GOLD analysis project Ga0126342, IMG submission 92528) | Coral microbial communities from Lord Howe Island, Old Settlement Bay, Australia - Cyphastrea 1 metagenome | ecosystem: Host-associated > Invertebrates > Cnidaria > Coral ...
ATGGGACAAAGAATGTGCAGAAGAAAATTAGAAAGAATGTCAGAAAGAATGTCAGAAGATATGCCAGAAGATATGCCAGAAGATATGCCAGATAGAATGCCAGATAATATGCCAGAAGATATGTCAGATAGAATGCCAGATAGAATGCCAGAAGATTTGTCAGATAGAATACCAGAAAATATGCCAGATAGATATGTCAGAAGATATGCCAGAAGATATGCCAGAAGATATGCCAGAAGATATGTCAGAATATATACCAGAAGATATGTCAGATAGAATGCCAGAAGATATGTCAGAATATATGCCAGAAGATATGCCAAATAGAATGCCAGAAAATATATCAGATAGAGTGCCAGAAGATATGCCAGATAAAATGCCAGAAAATTTGCCAGATAGAATACCAGAAGATATGCCAGAAGATATGTCAAATTATATGCCAGAAGATATGCCAGATAGAATGTCAAATAGAATGTCAGAAGATATGTCAGATAGAATACCAGAAAATTTGTTAATAAAAAAATGTATAAATGTCATGGTGGGGATCACACGAAATAAAGTATTTTTTTTTCAAAATAAAAATATTATTTCCGAAAAAAAAAATATTCCTATATTAAATAAATATATATTTAAGAAAAAAAAATAATAATAATATTTTTTATTATTATTATCGAATATCAAATTTAATTTCTTAATAAATTATTTTTATATACATATATAATTTCCAAATATAATTAATATAAAATAATTAATCTCAATTTATTATAAAATTAATAATTATATTAATTCCTCCCATTTCTTCATAATCCTTAATTTATTTCCAATATAATATATTAACCCTAATTTATATATATATATATATTTAAAATAATAAAAATTTATCTATAATATTTTTCCAATATATTATTATTATAAAAATATTATAAAATTATTTTATTTCGTATAATCCCCACCATAACATTTATACATTTTCTTACTGGCAAATCTTCTGACATTCTATCTAACATATTTTCTAATATTCTATTTGACATTCTATCTGGCATATCTTCTGGCATATGATCTGGCATATCTTCTGGTATATCTTCTGGCATTCTATCTAGTAAATTTTCTGGCATTCTATCTGGTATATTTTCTAGCACTCTATTTGCCATATCTTCTAGTATTCTATCTAACATATCTTCTGGCATATATTCTAATATTCTATCTAACATATCTTCTAGCATATATTCTAATATATCTTCTGGCATATCTTCTGGCATATTTTCTGACATTCTTTCTAACATTTTTTTTTGCACATTCTTTATCCCATATCTTCCTACATAAGGTCCGGCAGGAAACACTTAGTGTGGATACTCGCGGTTGAGGTCCGGCAAGGAACACTGGGCGTAGATGGTCGTGGTTAAGGTCCGGCAGGGAACACTAGGCGAGGATGGTCGTGATTAAGGTCCGGCAGGGAACATTAGATATAGATGGTCGTGGTTAAGGTCCGACAGCGAATACTGGCCATAAATAGTCGTGGTTAAGGTCCGACAAAAAACACTGTAAATTACGGGTCGCGATTAAACAAAAACGACGAGGACGACGAGGACGAAGTAGGAAGAGGCAGAGGAGGAAAAGGAGAAAGAAAAGGAAAAGAAGGAAAAGGAGGAGGAGGAAGAAATAACTAATATAAAATTTAATAACCCTTACCTGGCAGGTAAGGAATAAATAAATATATTAAATTTTAATTTCAATATTATTAATTATTAATTTATATCAATTTTATTTAATATAAATTAAATAATTCAAATCCATTAATCCAATATAAAATTTATAATTAATTAAATTAAAATATTGCATATTTTCATAATTTTAATTTATTTTCAATTCAATCAAATTAGAAATTTAGAAATTAAAATCCATTATTTATATTAAATTAATAAATTAAAATTAATTATTTTAACAAAAATAAATTAAACAAATTAAATAATTAATTTATATTAAAATTCAATAAATTTAATAATTTTTTATAAATTATTAAAAAAATATATTTAAACCATACATATGTACCAAATATATCTAAGACTGATTTTAACCAAAATGTTGCTCCTTATCCGCAAAAGAATTACTGTTATTCATAACATAAACATACTACAAAATAACATAAAATAACTATAGAATTTCGCATTCTCTGCCAATTACTAAATATATTATAAATACAAATTATCATTTTAAAAAATATCTCAAATATACTATGAATACGGTAGACAACATATAATCACCTACCTTATAATCTAAATTCAAAATCACATACCCTTCATGTATTTTCTAATGTCAAATTAATGTACACTAAGTAAGAGTTTGAACGGTATAGATTAGCTACAAAATTAAAATAAACTATTTACCCATAACATATAACAGGTTCAATTTACAGCACACAATATAGGTGATACACCGTTATACAACGCATGTATATTTATGTACACTTCTATTTCTATTTCTATATGTACATGTACATGTATGATGTAGATGTAGTCTTAGATGTAGGTGTAGGTGTACGTATATGTGTTGCACTAATATAGACACATTACAGTATATATATTTATGTGTATATATGTATGTATATATGTATATATATATGATTATATATGATTATATGTATATATGATTATATAATATATATATATATATGTATATAGATATGTATACACATTTGGGTCACTTTGTCTATATCTGGATGCTCTCATGTGTCAAAATGTTCAGTGCCGCTGAATCAGCATCCAACACACTTCAGATATCTTCAGATCTTATTTGTCTAGATAATGAATACGTCGTTGGTCGAATTCACTAAGTGTGCAAACTTTACGTGAATCGCAAGCACCTCATCCCAAAAGGATATAGGATTGCGATCTGTTGCACAAACACGGGATGGAAACAAAATCACCAGGTTGGCAAAGTTTCTAACCATCGATTCCTTCCGCAATGCCTAATTGAATTCTATCCGAGATAACCTGAGCTCTGAGCTCGGACCTAAAGTTCAAGTTCAACCTTCGCCGTGAAAAACTGAGATCCCGTGCTCCAGATGATGGCACCTGCTGGATGAGGGAGTGATCGACAAGTCACATTGGTTCGTTAGTATGAACCAGCCTTTATTCTTGGTGCACAAACAACATATTGCCTGCAAAAACCATGAAACATCATGACATCATTTAAAAAATACCAGGTGTATGATGATATATGGTGTATCATGATAGACTGTGATACTCTATTTAGATGTTGCATGATTTTGCACTAAAATGCGACATATAGTGTATCTCTCCAAAAAAACAACATGTGCGACCGACCCAACCTGCCCAGTAGTGAAGGTCCCATTGACATCAACCTCCTGAAAGGTTGGGAAGACATATTCCCAGTGGTTTCAACAATAGTTCCATTGTAGTTCCATTGCCAACTTCTGGAAACAAAACATATCATTGGGAATAACCATGATTACATATGATTACATTGGGATTTAAATATACGAATCACAGTTATTTCCTAAACATGGGGATATGTTCTCGCCCCCGCAGTGGATCAACAAGTGGGATGGTTATCCATTCGCTTTTTGCTGAGGACTTTTCCCAGAGCTCCGGTGGATGCCAGTTGAATCGGCAAATGAGGCAGGATATGGCGAGAATGGAACTTGCTCAGCTCGAATATCTCGAATTGCGCTCAAGCCAATCATTCACCTCCAATTCTTTCAGGGCTTATAAAACCATCTAAATCATTCTAGATTCAAAATCCATATTAATCACCTTAGATCACCAGCCCAAAACTCTCACTAGTGGTGCTTATCAAGGACGCGGCTTACCACAGCGCAAAGCGGTTACTGGGAGCCCTGCCACCATTGCAGCTTCATGAAAGCACTCACCGTCCCAACCTCGTAGGAAACAAAGGGAAGCATGGTATACACCTCATGAAGACTCACATGGAACTCAGAGCTTTGGACGACACTTTTCCAGGCAACGTCGAAACTTTAAAACCTGAGCTACCGACTTGGCACTGGCCCGGAGGCCAACGCTAAGTTGCAGTACTTGCCTGGGATTAGCCGAAGTGCTGGGAGGATGCAGGTCGCAAGTGGCTTCAAGTTGCGATACATGGGATGAACCAATATATATATATAATACAGTATCTTGCAACATCTTTACACATATTCCACTACATGACACTCCCCAAAATTAACATAGACCCTGTCACATAGTGGGTTGGAAGGTTACTTTCCACTGAAAAGATCCAAACAGTGTCTGTTTTCAGCGTCTATGTCAAATTTGGTGGAGGGTATCATCCTCTTCCTCCTCATCACGTCCATTCAACGCCGTTCAAAGCCCTCATTTTCATGGATGGCACTGTGCTTTTGATGACAACAAATTACAGAGTGGGACTCTAGAGGTTTGACTGGATATAATCGTAGTTTTCTAGTTTCCCTTGAATGGAATGGACTGTTCAAAGAACTATATATATATAATATAATATATATATAATTAATATATATAATTATATATATATATATAGATAACGTAGACCGCAAGCCTGCCAGATCTTATACTGGCACCCTTCAGCAAGGGGCTGGCCTTCTGGCAAATAGGAGTCGACGCCGACAAGAGACCATGACTTGTTGGAACCTTGTTGCGTCTCCCTTAGTGACGGCAAAAGCTCGCGATGATGCTACAAACTGGTACTGTGCCATACCTACAGTAGAAACAAAACGACTATATAAGGGTGAACAAAACCCACACAACATAAGCACTACCTATACTTTTGCAGCTTGACAGGGTTTCCACATTGGACTCAGCATGTCTGTGAGCTTGGATTCGGATTCACAAGTCTCCTGAGTTCTTACTTTATCTGAATTGTGATGGGAAGAAAACAAGCAAAAAAGCAGCTGAGCAGCTCAATTGTGGGAATTGAATAGAATCAATGTGAAGCAACCTTTGAGTTTTGATGTTTTGATGGGTTGTGTAGCTTGCAAAGCTGCCAAAGCTTCCAACGGTGATCCCCTGGATTTTTGGTGGTGGAAACTCAACCAGCAAAGGGATGCAGACAACGGCTGGATTAATTAATTCAGCTGCCGAAGATCCCCTCGGAATCACAGTTGGTAACTGTCCATTGGTATTGGAACAGGGGGATAGCAATTGGCCTGAGAAAATAAGACTTTAACATCTGAAGGCTGCTTGGATCTGCTGAAATCTTTCAGGATAGAACTTTTGGGGACACCAAAAGGATCTCATATGGATCGATCAAATGCCCTGCTGAGACACCAGTTGAAGCCGCGGTTGAGAGCGACGAAGGCCACTTTGGCCAATCCTGAGCACCGAGCGGAGCTCACCCCCGGGTTGAATCATGTTGACTCCATTTGTTGTTTCTCTTTGAAGAGGACAATGTCATCCCTCTGCGTACCTTTTGTGCATTCCCCAACGCAGCATTTAGGAAGTCATCCCTTAGTTGTCCCTTGATGTTCCGCCCAACGTGAACGCAACAAATCTTGAGCGTTTTCTGGCACCTGCCCGGATAATGTTGCATTTAGGTTGCGTTTTGAGTCCAAAGTATTTCCACATCAGGAAATTGGAGATGCAGTTCCCAATGTAAACGCTGCATTTGTAGTAATTTCAATCAAACATGGATGCTGCAAAAGCCTGCATTCAGCTTGCGGAAAGAAGAAAAGAGACGACTTTCCAAGTTTGCTCTCCCGAAACTAAATAAATTCTTCAATTTTGGAAAAAAAGAGACGACTTTGTCATTTGCCTGTAGCATGATATTACTAACAACATGATATCGGTTTGACCAAACATAGGGTATACCCCAACATGGAAATATTAATTAGAAAATGATGATAAACCGTTGGAATTTAGGGGGTACCCGGTACTCTATGCCTGGATGAACCCCAATGCGGGTTGGGCCGACAAAATAAACAAAAACAATGGTAAGTTTAACTCCCAAGAAAATGGGTGTTCAGGCAATAGGAAAATCATGTTCAATGGGTTTGAAGATAGGCAGAATGCCAGAAAATCGTGGCTTTGAGCAACAAGAGTTGCTAAGTCAAGCCCCAAAAAGTATCAAAAAATGCTATGACTGCTATGAAGTTGGCTTCATCCTATCCCCCAGGATTCCTTTTATCAACTCCCCAATGTGCTTTTTTTAAATCACCTCCGAACACCTCCCCCAGAACCGAGGAACCGAAGGCCACGTGCCCCAACTTATCCGACCAGGTGCGCCAGCGGGTCACCTGACTTCCACCATCCCCAAGTCACCATTTTATGGGTTGCAAAGAGACCACATATATATATATGAATGCATGTATGTATATATATATATAATTATATGTATGTATATGTATATATAAAATATAGTTTATCACATGAATCAAGTGGTGATGACTCGGGGATGGATATTGGGTTTTACATGTTTTGTCACTCAAATGGTAGAGTTGTTGGCATTGAGATTAGCACATGCATGTTCGATCTCTGGAGATGTTTTGGGGTCAATGAGTTTGACCCAGATCTTGCAACCCCAGAATTAGGATTTCATCCATGCATTTTTATGATCCTTTATTTGACCTTGACCATCAACACACAGGGATTCAATGCTTGAACACATTTGCAAACAACGATAGCTGTCTTTTAGCGGGATTTCGTTCATATTCCTCCATGAAATTGACTGGACATCACTGGACATCAACCCGCTAACCTATCACAAGAGCCAGCTTCAGGCAAGAACCTCTCCGCAACGTAAAACATCTCCGAAAAAAGCGAGGGCTTCCCGTGGTTAGTAGCTCCAAAGCTTAGTCAGGTCACTGGTACCTTCAAAATGGGATGGTTCACTCCTGGAGAATGATCAGTTCATCTGTGGGTTCCAAGGTTTCACAATTTGACCCATGCCCATCCCAACACAATCCGTGGAGAATGGTTCATCATTTTGGTTGGTGAAATCCATAAATTTCGGCGGTTACAGTAGTTACATCCCTATTGTTACAGTAGTGGTTTCTATCCAACATGTTTGGCGTTCTTGCTGGTGAACTCACGACTTTTTTCGCCACAAAACCCATCAACTTTGGTGATGAACTCCCTGTCTTGGCTGTCTTGGCTCCACAGTTTTTGCATGTTTTTGCTGCTTAGAATTCCACCTTTTCGATCCTTTTCGCATTTCCCAAACTTCGGTCCTTCAATCCTGGTGTTTTCCCAAATTCCGAACATCCGAGGCACACCCCCGTGGGCCAACTCGCCCAGGAGCTGCCGGAAACGCACCAAGCCAGCGACTCCCTGAGGGATGTGCCATGGGTAGCCGGGTAGCCTCTTTTCATGGATGAATGACCATGATTGACCACAAGATTGGATAAGATTGGTTGATATTCATGGTATTTCATGGTTTAGAAGTTTAGCTGGTTAAACAAGTTCGCTGCAACCCGCACGTTCGGTTGCACCACTTGGCTTAATAAGGGATCACATATCAAACCCACCAGCCCCTCTGAACAATGTTTTGAATGGGATATTAACTTCAACTTATCTTCAAAAAGGGATCAAATCCGCCACCCCCTCTGAACAATGTATTGGATGGGATATGATGGGATTTCAACTTCCACTTATCTTTAGAAGGGATCAAACCCCCACCTCCTCTGAACAATATATATATATACTGGATATCAACTTATATATATATATATAATATTGAATGGGATATCAACTTCAATATTCGTAAGTGATCAAATCTGCCACCCCATTGAATGGGATAGTCCATATTATACATTTACAAACATGTTTAAGCAACCCTTCCACACAGGAAGGCGGGCAAACATCGAACGCGTTTATTTTGAACTGGATCCATGTTCATCAAACATGGAATGGGTATGCACAAGCGGCTTGGAACATTATTCTTGATATTGTTGATCGATAGAGCACACGCCAAGTGGGGTATTGTGCAACATTACCCTCTGGTAACGTAGCCATGACAAATTACCCATGTGGACTATTTACCTCAACAAATATGGATTGATCCCTTCCCAAACACCAGAAACGAGGCCAATGACTTACCAATGGGAGATACGTCCTATGGGTCCCAGGATTCCGAAACCTTTTTCGACACTCCCTAGTCAAAGACTAGTGAAAAACAAGCTAAACAGAGCCAAATCAAGAATGCACTGATCACAAGGGACTTTCTTTTTTTTGCGCAGCTCGGGTGTGATGAAGCCATGGTCAACTATGGTTATAAAACTGGTGCTTTGGGTGGCTCGGAAGCTTGAGGATACCCCCATAGTGACATAGTGATGACACGTTCACGCCTGCCAGCGATGTTCGCAGACCTTGATAGTTGGTGGGTCGGTGGGTCTGTCCCAGGTTCGTTTACATGCTCGAAACGACATGACTGGGAATCGATCATGAAGGTATATATACAGATACACGGAATGTCTTTCTATCTCTCCCTCTCTCTGTGCCTGTATGTATGCATATATATATATATATATGTATACATAATATATCATATGTAATATGTCTAACATACATATTATATATGATTATATATGTATATTATTTACAGAAAGAGACACAGAGAGAGAGAGAAAAAGAAACAAACAAAAGCATAGGCGTATATATACGTGTATATATATATACGTATATATATATATATATACACGTATATACGTATATATATATACATACGTATATACGTATATACGTTAATATATCTTAATATATCTTAATATATATCTTAATATATCTTAATATATATCTTAATATATCTTAATATATCTTAATATATCTTAATATATCTTAATATATCTTAATACATCTTAATATATCTTAATATATCTTAATATATCATATATATATATTAAATTAATATACCCTTACTATAATTATTATACTATACTATTATATACATATCATATAATAGATACAATTTATCTACAACACATGACATATTGAATGAGGACTAGTCCCCTCGAGACTATTTTGCTGCGACTTCTTTGCCCCTCCCGAGGCCCCAGACCCATGGATTTATTCTGTCCTGGGTTCGAGTCACAGTCAAGGTCGATTTGCAGCTGGGACATGGCGTGCAGAGATATTTTTGATGACGAAATAAGGAAGATACGCAAACACACTTGTATGATCTTGTATGGATCTTTCATGTTTTTTTGTGTGAAAAGATTCTTACACGTTGAAATGGTAAAACTTCAAAGCATCTTCCTCCTTGAAGGGTTCATCCATGTTCTTTGTCGATCACAGCACCGCGGACTTCTCCAAAAGAATGGCAAACCGATGATCAGTGTATGTGTGTGTGTCTGTCCATGCACCTCTTATCTAATACTTGGGAATATCCAATATATTCAAGTCCGAATTCACTCTAGTCCAATTCATTCTGTCTTGTTTCATGTTAGCCGTTTGCCAGGTCATTGCAACCGACCATCTTGCAAAAACACTGGCCGCACTGGCTATATCCAGCAGTGGTATTCAGTGGTTTAGAGTTTGAGGTTCAGGGTTTAGGACTTGAGGGCTTTGCGGTTTTAGGGTTTTAGGGTTCAGGGTTCATTGTTTTTGACAGCTAAAAAACAATGCGTTTGCGAAGGAATTTGAGACTTGGGTTGAATAACAATTGCGTAGTTGTTGAGACCTCGGGCAAACTCAGTCATTTGTCGTCTATCTATATCTAGTCTATATCTATATCTATATACATATGTAATCGCCTAGACAATAAAAAAAGCACCGCACCGCAACATGGGTTTGTCTGAAAATAGGGTAACCCGAAATTCATTGGGATAATTTGGACAATCATCATTATCCCATATATTCCCATATTATCCCTATCTGTAAATTGGGGGCACCCAAACACATTTCACATCTTCGGCATTGTCCTGGTCATACTCCTCTGTGACAGGAGATGTAGTTGGAGTGGATCGACACCGCCTGAGCACAAGCAATTCATAGCAATAAGAGGCGTTCAATCCATAGATTTGCGATGTGGGGCCCAGAAGATAGCTAAGAGTTGGTTTATAACTGCAAGAACTAGGATTTCTGGGGCATTCTGGGGGGTATATGGTATATCATGGTATATCACGGTATATCATGGTATATCTATAGGCAAATGGTCTTATAAACCAACATATCATGGGGCCCCACCATGTACCATTGCTGGCTTCGACCAAACACTTCTAGAGTAAATACCAGTGGTTAATCCCCAGCTCTTCCCAGGTTATAATACTGATGCTTTGTCATCTCATCCTCGGTATTAAACACATCCAATATCAACCATGCTAAAACGTAGGGGATGATTTGCAGATAAAAAAAGGGACCGTAGAATGGGGGTGTAGTCATATGAATGGGGGATGGGACTAAGTATATTTTGTTAGTTATAAACCATGACAATTCCAAAGAAACCTATCCCATTCAATGACCATTTTGATGGTTATATCAGTTATATCAGTTATATCCAATGTAATTAACTAATATGAATGGGGCATGGGATTTAACAGGATTTAACAGGATTTAACAGCATTTAACAGGATTTAACAGCATTTAACTATATAATTCAACGTTTTGATGTCATCTTTAAGCCATCAGCATTCTGTAGCCTGGGGCATCTGACCCGGAAGGGGACAAGGGACGATCGCGCCAGCTCCCGTTTGTCACACCCGGTGGGCCCTGGTGAAACTCGTCAAAGGCCTCGGGGCGAAGCGGGGCGCTGGGCGCAGCTTCACCCAAATATGTTGGGGCTAAAGAACCAATTTCCTGACGATATTAAAACATATTAAAAGCTGCTAACCAATCCATATATATCCATATAATCTGTTGACTCAAGGAGTTTGCCATTGGCATTACGAACGGTCTGAAAAGGGCTTCACCGAGGCCAACGCATATGATGACATGATACCTGGGCGCCGAGGGACATCCACCGTGTCAATGGATTTGACCCCTAAATGTCTGGCATATCATAAGAAACATAAAACACCCAACCACCAATTCTAAGAGACTCAGACTTCAGATGATATGATATGATATGAGATATTAAGAATCAATATGAATATTATGAATCAATCACATATTCTATTCACAGCTGAGGCAATCCCATCGGCTGAGGCAGCTGCGCACTCCGTCTCCATAGGGCCAAGCCTGACCAGCCCATACCCCGAAGATGATGAGAGTCCGGTCCAGTTATGCTGAGCACTGGGCCCAAGTCCCATGCACTGAAAATGCAATGGTGCCAAAATGAGGCCGAAACTTTGGTCATGAATCATTTGATACATTTTGATACAATATCATCAGCTTTCCAATCTGGTTGACCTCTCTGGATCTCTCTGGGAATTTAACAATTATATAATTTGCTATGAGTAAAGGCAATTTTCCAATATTTTCCGGAGCTATTTTGAATCACCAGAAGGTATTAGATGTTGGTCACAGCTCCGAAACTGTCGCGGAAACTGGCCACGTCTGACTAACTGTCGCCAGGTGATGATCACTGTCCGTTCATCATACTTGGTGCTAAAGGTTCACTTAGTAGGTTAGTTCACCCCAGTTGTGGGATAATTGCATTGTTCCACTTATAACTGTTTTTTTAACTCACTAAGTGGGATGAACCACCAAGTCTCTGATCTAGTAAGTCTAGCATGGCGAATTGTCTGGAATTTGATGGAATTTGACCCATTTGATGGCGAATCATTTTCCAACTTAGGATTGCCATCGGTAAGGGGATGGAACAGCAGGTTAGCACCCGATGCCACAAATCCTTTGGGCGCTTGCTCCAGATGTGCTTCTTGGTGTCAAGGATCCTCAAAGAGTTAATTTATAGGTCATTAATGGTCATTATCATTCATTATCCCATTTCAGAGGTGGAACATGAAAACAAACTTACCACCACACATTTCTTGGTCAAACATCCCCATTCTTGTCTCGTAAATTCGCCATTTATTGGTGGTAACCATTTGAACTTATATTCAGGTTTGTCTGAGCATAAGGCACCCAAAAATCCCGTGGTTTGGAAACTCATTCTCAATTTTTCCCATAAAGTTCCCATCAAAGTTGTCATAAACAGGGGTATCCTAAACTTTTGGACAAAGCGATCCCCAAAAACTGCCAGCTATGGCAGCTATGGTCAATATGGACCCGGCCAGCATAAAGAGTTGAGCGAGGTTGTAGGAGAGTCCTGGCGAGAAACTCTACAAACATCTAAACATCTCCGAACATAGCTGGGCTGGAATGTTCTGGAATCTGCTGGGAAACTGGTATGTAACATCTTCTGATTTTGGGGAAATCCATCTACTGGGAAAATCCATTCTGGAATCTACTTTGGAAACAAGTTGATTTTCTTCTGGACTTGCTGTTTGCGAGTGAAACGTGGTACAAAGACGCCAAATCTCCGTGGTGAAGGTAGAGGAATTCATGGATTATCCAACCAGTATACTCACTAGAAATCCTTGGTTGGATGACCTGACCTGTGCAGAAGTTGCTTCAAAACATGAGACGGAGGCAGGTGAATAGAATGTATCAGGATTCAAGCTAAAAGATGATCATGACTGTTGGTTTCAACCTCAATATTTGCAATCTTGGAGCATCCAAAACAAGGGGGTAGTATATATATATA
>Ga0126342_10017071_pt1 | contig 12581 bp, 4 predicted proteins | sample Cyp1metagenome_FD_92528 | JGI IMG/M metagenome (GOLD analysis project Ga0126342, IMG submission 92528) | Coral microbial communities from Lord Howe Island, Old Settlement Bay, Australia - Cyphastrea 1 metagenome | ecosystem: Host-associated > Invertebrates > Cnidaria > Coral ...
ATTTGGTATCTATGTTATCTATGGTATACATGATCTCTATGTTGTTTATGATATATATATATATATATGTATGTATATGATATATATATATATACATATATGTTATACAGTATATGATATATATGGTATCTATGATATCTATGGTATACATGATCTCTATGTTGTTTATGATATATATATATATATATATGATATATATATATATGTGTTATATATGATATATATATATATATATGGTATGTATGATATCTAAGGTCTTGGCCCGAGGTCCCCCCGTTTCGTCTTTTGTTGGGGTTGGTCCCTTCGCGCCATAGCCTTAGTGGGATTCCGAAGTGTTTCCCACGGGTTGCTCCTTGCACCTTGGAACCTTGGTTCATCGGTCACTCACTGCAATTTAATTTGCTGACTGACGTGCTTGAACATCAAATTTTGTGCCTGGATCGCAACGTGAATATCGACTTGGTCTATTTACAACTTGCTTTCTTTTTGGCCTCTGGAGTCCCAGCTCCACAAAAAACCTGGGTTGCATTGTGCTCTGCGCTATTTTTTGCGCATCACCTTCATTGGCTTCTGCAAGTGTGCTACAACACTTGGGTTCTACATCCTGAACCTCTACAAGCGTTTCTGGCCTCTGCAGGTGTGCCGAACACCTGAATTTTTGTACAATTGATTTTCAGGGGTGAGCTCCCTGACCTTTCACTGACTGGCTCACAAGTGTACAATTTTTCACTGGAGTTTTCATTGGGGTGAGCTCCCTTTTTTCCGTCTTTCTGGCTCAATTTTGTGAATGTGCTCAGTTTTGACCGTGATTGCGACCTTCATTATTTCATTCATTCTGGCTTGTGACCTCGTGGATTTTGCTCCCATTGAACTGATTGATACAAGTTGCTGCAACGGCCACTGCATCACAGAGGAGGGCTCAGCGCAGAAAGCGTTCATTGGCACGGCTCAGTTGGTATCTACATCGAAAAGGGATCCAAATTTTGCCGCCCCAAAGGATCAAACGCGTCAAGTCGCTGCTTCAACAACATCATTCACGAGATCCATCATTCATTGCACAGATTTCATCTGCAATGACCTCCTATGCCATGGAGCCTTGGAAGTGCTTGCCATGCAAGAGAATCTGCTCAGGAAAACACGAGTTCTGCGCGCAGTGCGGCCAATCCTGGAGATCTTGTCTCGACCCAGAGTTTGTGCCGCCTCCACCCAGGACATCACAGCGGCAGGTTCAGTGGCATCACAATCCTTGGGAGGGGCAAGAAAGCTGGAATGCAGAACAGTGGATTCAATCCCCAAGAAGGAGACAGTCTCCAAGAAGAAGATCCAATCGCCCTGCAGCCAAAAGCAAGGCAGGCAAGGGCAAAGGCAAGGGAAAGGCGTTGGAAGAGCAGCAGCACTATGGGCCTCAGCTCTCTCCTGCCACGCCGCTGTTGGAACCTCCCTGGCTAGCTGGCACGCTACCAACGGCATCCACCAGTTCCTCTCCTATGGTGGTCAACTCCAACAGTGCCCCAGATACCAAGGAAGAGAAGGACAAAGACAGGCAAATGAGATCTCTGGTTGCCGCATTGAGACGGCGCAAGGACGAACTCCCAGAGGAGCTGCAATCCCTTGTAAAGGAGGTGACGGTTCGCAGTGGACAAGAGGAAACGAAGATCCTCCACTCTGCGGTGTCCCAGCACGGGAGAGCAAAGAAGGAACTTCAAGAAGCACAAGCAGCTCGACTGCACATGCATGGCGCATGGAAGAACTTCCTCGCGCAGTCTGTGGGCCAATGGTCAAAATACACAGAGCAATTCATGCAACAGGAGCGCCAGATGCAGGAGCGCCTCAAAATCGCTCAGGAGAACCTTCTCGCAGCGAAAGCAAATCTGGGAGCATGCAAAACAGCTGCAGGCTTGGAGTCCAAGGAGGAGTCGGCGCCGATGAGCGATGCCGAAGACGCCGAACCAAAGGAAGCGGAGACTGCAGCCGGGCAGAAGATTGCAGCCAGTTTCCAGGATCTAGCGTCGAGTCTCCAGACGCTTCACAAGCAAGCCGAGCAAGCTGTGCAGCAAGAGGTCGAGCAGGACCAAATGCGAAAGCGTCCGAGGACATCCATGCCAGATCAGCCAGACTCAGCAAACGCAGAAGATGGTCCGCACCCCTCTTTTGGGGCGCCCGAGTGAATACCCTTGCAACTTGTATTGCTCATGGGCAGCCCAGTTTATGCGATCATGAGGGGCCTTTCCAGTTTTGCTTGCGGCCAGAGCAGTTGCCTGATGTCCTTTTGCCTGTGACTTTTGAGAGTATTTTTAATCCTGCTCTCAAATGGAATCACTCAGCTTTGACCGAGCCAGATTTTGTAGATGAATGGATGGCCGCAGACATTGCCTTCCATTTGGCGCATGAAATTGCGTCCAATCCGACAAGTTCCCTGCACGCCAATGCATCCGATGCCGCCATTGCCGATGTTCCCCATGGTAGGACCTCTCAATCTGTACAGTATTTTTCAAATACGGATCTGTACAAAGATTTTGCAGGTTTTTTCTTACCCCATGCATTTGCGCCTGTTGATGTCCACACGGACCCCAGGGATGATGCAGTTCAGGTCAAGGTCCATCTTGTGCGGCATGGACTGCAGAGTGCGTTGCAGCAGCACCCAAACACACCCGTTCCTTTCCGCTGCGAAGACAGTGGTCCGTGCCTGAAACCTGGAGATGAACCTGTGCTTCACATGCCACAGGAGGTTTTGAGAGAGCGCTCAATGCAGTCCAAGGATTCTGCATGCTTGATTCAACATGGCATCGCCTCTCCGAATTATCCATTACCGATTTTGAAGTCAAGCATCCCCGGAGAAATTAAGCATGCTGCAAAAGCCAGAACTGTTGCCTCCCATGTGTCACATGACCAGGCATTTCAGTCCGGTGTGAGTTCTTTTTTGGGTCATCTACAATCACACACAAATGCGCAGCCTGCAACTCCGTCTATGGTAGACCCGATCCCATTTTGCCCTGCAGTCAAGTTTTGTACTGAGGTAGACTTATATATTGGCTGTGAGGATCAATGGAAGTTTCACCACATCCGAATCCCTGAGGACTCGTTGGTGATGCAGAGCAAGCCATGGTCCCTAGCTCCTTCCGAAAATATGTCCCCTGATTGTCGCATGTGCTGCACAATGTCATCAACCAGAAATACGACACAGGCCCATGACAGCCGTCTCTATTCTGGAGTGTTCTCACATGACGAGTCTTTCATGTCACGGCTCCCCGATCAAAGCATTGGTACCGATGTCCCCCGAAGGCAGGTCGTTTTCTCTCAGAGTCAGCCTGCACAGAAACACAGTGAAAGTTTCTTGGAGGAGCGCATCCAGGCAGGGCTTCCGTCAGAACTTGTCTTGCAATGCCGTCTTGAGCATGAAAGCCCCATTGGATGGTTGCCACCCAATGATGAACAGGATGAAGATGAAAATCCAAATGATCCAACTCCTCCAAATTTTGATGAGGAACCTGCGCTTGTTCGGCATCTGAGAAGCAAGTTTTCTCAACTCGGCTTCACCAATTTTGACGGTGACTTTGAGGTACCGATCAGAACTTGGTATTTGGATCATGTGAACGTGCGACGCTGGACTGCCCCTAGAATCCTGCAGTTGGTTGGTCCCCCCACGCATGGGAGCAGCAATTCATTTCATTATGGGTAGACCAGCTTGACCCCAATGATTGGTTTGATTTGTCAATTGTTGCACCGGACCCACCTAGGGTGGCCAGGCACAGTTTTGTCGTAATTGATGCCATTATCACCCAGTCACTGCACATGGATCGATATCCTGGCCTCGTGACGGTCATGCCACAGCAGATTGATAACTTCGATCTTTTCTCTGTTGCATTTTCCTTTGCCGATTTCATCAGTGGTTTCGATGTTGTGCTTGCGGCTGATGCGGTCAGTTTATGTCGATATCATCCTTGCACGATCACATTTGAATGGGAGGAAATTCCACATTCCCTGAGACCACACCATGTAATGCGGCCTGGTGATGGGTTCCAAGTCCTTGTCCGACAGGGACCGCTCCAATTGGCAGAGCCGGTGAGGCGCCATTCTGATGCTGCATCCTCAAGCCAAGGGACCCCGCCAACTGTCGATGCCTCAGTCAACTTGACATTCAGCACGCCAGCACATCCGTTGATGGATGACCCAATGCATCGACGGTTTACCACCCCACTGCACCTGTTCCAGCTTGATGCACATGAGATCATTGTTGACCTCGTCAACGCACAGCTTGCGCACCCATCACATGACATTGCTGACGCCGCCGATGTCCCATTTGAATGCCTTGAAGCAGTGCATATGTTGCTTGCAAGACCCCTTGATTTCCCAGAGTTGGCTATCCCTGCTATCTTGCAAAGAACCGGTGATGTGCCGCTCCATTCCACAGACAGATTGATTTTAATCGACACTGTCTACCATCACCATTCGTCAGGTTCACATGTCCATAGCAGGCCTACTGTGGTTCGAACTGTGCACCGCCTGCCGCACCAGGTCATCAGGCCTCAGATTTTGACGGTCGCTGCTGTTTACCAGTACTGTCAGTTTTTACAAGAAAACTGTGAGGTGTTCCTTGATGATCGCAGGTGGCCATCAACTGAACTTGAACCACGGCCATTGAGGCATGGATCCTATGCAAGAATCGAGGTACCACCTCCAGCTGGCTATGACGTGGATACATTTACCGCTGCAGCCACTGTGCAAGATGATGCCGACAGTAACACGTTCATGGACTTTCTTCAGAAGGATCTTGGGGAAGACGACGCCATGTTCTTAGCCCAGGTCACTGCAGGTCGTGTTTTCAACACTCAGCATCTTTGCAAAGTCAGGTCTATCCTGCAGTCCACGTGTTTGGACATACTGCCGGAGCTTGCTGGTGATCACCGAACCCGACCGTTGCATTTTCAGGAATCTGCGGCACTTCAGGTAGACACCATAGATATGCAAGCGTGTAATGATGAAACACCACTTGGAAATGACCCAGTCCACTTGAGACAGCCTTCATTGTCCCACCATGCCACTGATTATGCACATGGTCCAAAAAAGTCATCTCAGGATGGTGTGGTGACGAAGGAATGCTCCAGTGTGAACAAGCAGATTTCTTTGCATCGTTTTTTCACCACAAAGAAGTGCAGTGTAGAAGCACCCCAACACATGCCGATTCATTCTATCCGCAGTAGTGAGACCCATCAACAGCCGCCACCGACCTTCGCACAAGCAGTGCCGAACCCAGTCCCAAATGCTCCACAGCAGCGTCCGCGCCCTATCTGGCAAATTGAGCTTGAATCCTTGTTTGATGAGCTGGCCCGAGTACGCTTTGCTGACGTTGGACCCACATTGACCGTCAGTGTGTGGTATATCCATCATGTTCGTGCTCCCACCTGCCACGCCCCTCGGTTAGTTGAGTTGGATGATATCCGTGAGCTCTGGTATGCAGACTTGTGCAACGCCTGGTGGGACCATATCTTGCGTCAAGAGCCCATCAAGGTGCTCATTGTCCGACCACCTCCGGACAGCCAGCTGCATCCACGTGCACAGACTCACATCATCCTTGAGCAGGGTTTTTCCAGGGACAAAGCAGCCACGGTTTTCACTGCCATTTTCCTTGCCAACTACCGTAATGGTGTTTTCCAGAAAGCTGAATCAGTGGATACCAGAATTTGCACTCAATATATGATTGACAAACACGACCTCAATCATTTTTGTGATCTACGAACGTGCAACATGTTTTCTGGTATCATGAGGTTTCACCAGCATGTGCCAGAAGAAATTTTCTCAGGTATCAGCATCACTTTGGTCGTTGGCCCTCCCAGCCAGGCAAGCTCCAGCACCGATGGACCCTTGCTGACGCCAGAGAACGTTAATGACCATGATGCCCCTGATGCCAGTAGCCTCATGCAAGGTAGTCGAAGATGGCAGCGAGGGAGGCCTTCTGCAGCCGCCAACCTGCCACATGTCAGGCATCCGTCACTGCAGGTTGATGATGCAAGAGAGTTCCGCACGACTCTCCAATGGACCATGCAACAGTCCTTGAATACGTGTGCAGACCCAGACACAAGGCCTCTGCGCATCCAAAGTTCGTTTTTGGACTCTTTCCGTGTTGCTAGGTCTGAAACCCCCCGCACGGTGCTTTTGCGCCCAATGCCACACACCTGGGTTAGTGATATTCTGGCCCGATGGCAAGACACGATTGACCCACAGAAAATGGTCTACCTGCATGTAGTTCAACCGACTCCGACAGCCAGCACAGACGAAATTGCAGCGCATGTATTGATTGTCCAAACCCCCAACGATCTTTGGAGGGCTGCTCTCCTGTCGGTGGTGCACTTCAACACTGATCCATGGAATCCTTCACATATCGCGCTCATGTTGGATAAAGAAACCACTGTGGATCAGATTGCGTTCATCGCTCATGTCTCCCACCCTGCAAACCCTTTGAGGGACCATCAACAGGTTGAGGTCAGACATGCTTCCATTGTCCTGGAGAACCGTGCACCATTCCATGTTCGGGACGGATATCACTTTGATGTCATTGTGACGGACGTTGCAGATGCCTGGAGAGATGACCTTGCCTTGATACAACTTTCTTTTGCATCTGTCCAGTCAAGCATGCGCAAATTGCATCATAGTATCTCAGGAGGGTACCGCAAGTGCGTGGTTGAGGGCACCCATGCGCCCGATCCGCCGTTGGTTGCCATCTCGGTTACACAAACCCCAACCAGGACTCCAGTGACGAGCCCATGGGACAGCCTCCCGTTCCATGGATACTTGCAAGCCTTGTGGCAGCCTTTGTCACTCCTGTCACCCGACCGTGTGAGCCCAACAGTCAGTATCATCACCTGGTATTTGGATCATGTTAGATACCCGCAGTGTTTTGACGCCAGGGAGGCGCGACTCTCTGGTGACCCAACCGGATGGCTCAGACAAATGCGACGCTTGTGGTTTGACGTGATCGTCCCCCTTGAGCCCTTGCATTTTCATATTGTGCAACCCAGACCGCCCAATGCTGATGCAGACGTCGCGGCACATGTGATCCTTGTGCAGCAGCCCATTGACGGATTTAGATCAGTCCTTGTCTCGGTGTTTGACTCGGCTTTTCTTGGCGCCCAGATCGACCGGTTCGCATCCATCGCTCCCACTCCGCTTGCTTTCTCTACATTGGTAGGCTTAGCTTACAGGGACATTGATTGCCTTGACCCAGTCAACACATGTGATGCGTGGATCGGTCGTGAGGAACTGCATCCCACTGAATCCCGACCCATTATTGATGGACACTCGGTTGTGGTAGCGGTCCACCGTCCTGTCCCTGTTGGCCCAGTCCAAGAGGACCCTTGGAATGCTGCCTGGGATGCATGATGCCGCAACAACACATGCCTCCAAGTTGCCACAGGTCGAGCGTTGCCCCGCACAGCCGCCACCTGCCCATCGGGTCCCTTTATGCCTTGATGCTTGCCTGTTGCCGCATGCTGACACCAAGGTACCTTTTAGTGATCAGGTATCCACATTGTTGTGGTCGGTCCGACCTGCATGGAAGACGTCTATTGCAGCATCACTGGCCAACATTGTCCATCCTGTACCTGTCGGCGTCGTGCTTCCGGCCACTACATGCTGTGCCATCAATGCAAGTATGCTTGACCCCTTCGACCCCCAAGCTGAACATGTCTTCGAGCTGTATATCGATGGTGCCACAGGCCCAGCTCATGCGGGGTGGGCTGTTGCCATTGTGGCCAAGATGGGCCCTGACCCTGATGCATGCAGACGACTGGTAGGTGTGACCGGTGGTACAGTTGTCCTTGACCCAAAACACCCGCAATGGGTCGGGGCCACCAAGCCAGACAATATTGCAGCTGAGTTCACCGCCCTTTTGGCTGCTCAAGCTCTCATTCTACAGCACGAGTCACAGACAAGTTTCTGCATACGGCCTGATTTGAGTCTGAGTAGATCGTTGTCGCAGCAGATCCACACCACGTCCGCACACCCCGTGTTGGCCCAGATATGCACTCTAGCTGCCATGTGGAATGCTCCACAAACTTCTTTTGAAGAAGTTCGAGGTCACACGATGAACCCGTGGAATGACCTCGCTGACGCCATTGCTAAGTTTTGCACTTACCCAGAGCAGTCAGCGAGCTTCCAATTTCATTTCGCTGATCTCCACGACCTTGCTTTGGAACCGCATGACATGGCATGGGAATGGACTAAACAGGAAGCTGAAACTTTCCAGGCATGTCTGCCGCCAAGGTACGAACAAACTGTCGTCCAATTCCCCGCATTTGACCAGCCAAGCTTCCGTTGCACCACTCTGCCAAGTGACGATCCCTTGCCGGTAGCTCTTAGCCTCAACATTGCCTCCATCAACGTCCTTGCCTTAGAGCATACTGATCAGCATCATGAAGTTGGGCGTAGGCAAGGTAGTCGCACTGCCAGAATTGATGCGCAGTTTCATGCCGCCGGCTTCCAGGTGCTCGGCATACAGGAGGCTAGAACTGCATCCGGCAGGTTTCAGAGTGAAAATTATCACATTTTCGCATCCGGTGGAGTTGGTCCCGCGGCCGCCCAACTAGGATGTGAACTCTGGCTGCATAAATTCCTGCCTTTTTCCAAAAAACCTGATGGCGAGAATGTGAAACTCACAGACGGCCGTCTGGTCGTGCAAATTGCAGACCCCCGCCGCCTTGTAGTCAGGGTTGATTTTGGGCAATGTTCATTTATGTTTGCAGTGCTGCATGCGCTGTGTCTCCAAAAGTCCCAGGGGGACGGACGTCTCCCTATTGACAAAGTCCAGCAATGGTGGATAGAGACCACCGACCTGTTGCTTGCTCTTGAGCCTACGACCTTTTTTTGGGGATGTGTCGATGCAAACGCAGGATTGGGCTCGCATGAATCCCCGTTTTTTGGCATTCATGGTGCAGATCGGACTGGACCACAGACCGAATGCTTTGAAGCCTTCCTGCAACAGGTCGAGCTATTTGTCCCATCCACATTTCAGCACCTGCATCAGGGACCGACAGCCACATGGTCTCATTCTAGTGGAGCCAAGTACCGCATTGATTATGTCCTTGCAAACCGTGCTGCCTTCCAGCTCACTCAAAAATCATACACTTTTCAGGATTATGATGGTTCATTCACGCATGATGACCACATCCCAGTGGCTGTCATTGCCAAAGGTTGGACATCCCTCGAATGCCCTCAAGCCCGCATTGCCTGGGATGAAAACGCTCTGCTGAATCCAACCCGCTGCTTGCAATTTCAGACTGCCTTGGCCACTCTGCCGTTGCCAACCTGGAATGTGCACCCCAATGATCATTGCAAGGTCTATGAAGCACAATTGCTGGCGCTAGCCCGCCAATTCTTTGAAAAGAAGAAATCCACCCGGAGGCGTCCACAATTGTCCGCCGATACAATGCAGGCCATTGCAATGAAAAGGCACATGCTCGACTGTGGCAGAGCCATGAACCTGATGCATGATGCGGATTTCAAGATTGAATTGAAGTGCCTCGAACTCCAGGTGCGCAAACTGGTCCGAGCCGACCTCACTGTCGTCTTCGACCAGCTGTTAGTCCAGATGCAAGAAGCCGGACAGCTTGGGGATTCCAAGGCCATGTACGCAGCCATCACCAGACTGGGGGGCAAAAGGCATAAAAGGGCCACACCGAACCGCCCTATTCCCATACTCAAGAAGCCTGACGGCGCTTACGCCCAAAGCTTCTCTGAGCAGCAACAGATTTGGATGGACCAATTCTCCGCCATTGAAGCTGGCATCCTGGTGTGCCCTGACCTTGTGCAGGAGATCACTACAAATGACCCAATGCCAATTGACACCCAGCAGACCAGCTGCTTTCCCACGGCCTGGCAGATTCAGTCCGCCGTTGCCCAGCTTAAACGGGGCAAGACGCCGGGACCCAATCAGTTGACGCCATCTGTGCTGAAGGCAGCGGGGCCAGTCTTTGCAAAGCAATTTGTAGTGCTTGCGGCTAAGGCCGCCAGTCAGGCGTCCGAGCCGTTTGACTGGCGAGGGGGCCGCCTTGCCCCTCTTCACAAGGGCAAGGGCCCAGCCAACGACCCTCAATCGTACAGATCGATCTTTATCTCAAATTATACAGGAAAGCTCTACCACCGAGCCATTCGCACCCAGTTGGAAGCCATTTGGGAGGCCAAGATCAATGCCCTTCAACTTGGAAGCAGGAAAGGTCTTGGCACCGACCTCGTTGGAGGCACACCAGGCCGCTTGCTATGCATGCAAAGCCCCAACTGCCATTGTCTTCTTTGACATGAGGTCGGCCTTCTACTCGGTTCTCCGGCAGTCCCTGGGCCAGTTGCCCCAAGACCCAACCGCCCTCATACATGCTCTCAAGCGGTTGGGGGTTGCCTCAAGTGAGATTGAACAATGGCTAGCAGCCACCAGCAACGACAATGCCACTGAGGGAGCACCGCCCCACCTGCAGCATTTAGTGCGGGACACAATGAGCCATACCTTTTTTCAGGTGAACCATTTGCCGCAGCTATGCTGTACCACCAGGGGCACGAGGCCAGGAGATCCCTTAGGAGACTTGCTTTTCAACATGATCATGAGACTGATTATGGAAGACTGCAAGGCATGGATGCTCCAACATACCCAGTCCCAATGGATTGGAACACCCGCACATACAGCGTCCTTTGCCAACGCTCCCGACATGCCCGCTTCTGCCTTCATGGACCTGGCATATGTCGATGATGCTGCATTGGCCCTGCACGCTCCCACCATTGGAGAGCTGGTGTCCTTGATTCAGCACGCCGCCATGGCAATGCATCAGGCAACCCAGAAGCGAGGGATGATGCTCAACTTCGACAAAGGCAAGACAGAGGTGTTGTGGCATATTGCTGGCAAAGGATCCACACAAGTCAAGCTTCAAGTCGCTCAGGAAGGTGGTTTTTTGTGCTGGAAAGGCGATGACCGCGACTTTCGTTTGAGTGTCACGCAGTCCTACAAACACCTGGGCACTTGGATTCAAGCCCCACCGAGATGCTCAAGGGATGTGTACACCCGGGCTTCTCTAGCCAAGTCGGCCTGGGGATCACTAGCCAAACCCTTGTACAGCAAGCAGTATGTCTCCCTTGAGACCAAAGGTAAGGCTTTCCAGGCCATGTCCATGTCGCGCCTCCTTTACAATGTCCACACATGGTGTTCAGCACATGACGCTGACTGGCAGAAATGGCAAAATCATATGCGAAAGCCTCTGGGACTCATGGTCAAGCACTTGCTTTTAGGCACTGCACCAACCCATGTTGACACCGTTGACCTGTTTGGCATTGCCGAAATCCTGGCCCCTTGTGACCAACTGCATTTAGCCAGATTGCGATACATCAAGCGCATTTTGCAATATTGCCCAGCCGCACTGTGGACCTGCCTTTTCGCTGCCAAGGATTCTCATCACTCTTGGATCATGGCATGTTCCCAGTCTTTTGCATGGTTTAGGCAGTTTTATCCCCGCCCGTTTGGGCCTGGTGACAGTGATTCCCTTTTTCAATGGATCCCATTTGTTGCCATGGATACGAAATGGAAAGGGCGGCTGCGTGCTGCAGCCAAAGCATGCAAACGTCACCGCAGAGCAGTGGCAGAACACCATTTGTGGCAGAAGAAGTTTGACCGTGCGTTTGTTGAGGGGGGCGGAGTGCTGCCTGTAACGCAGGTCACCCAGGCCGAGACTTGGGCCTGTGATTCTTGCACTCGAACGTTTGCAAGTAGGAAAGCCTTGGCAACCCATGCAGGGCGGGTACATGGATACCGACGTGTGATGAAGTTCTTTGCTGTTGATGATGTGTGCAATGCATGCTGCAAGATCTACCACTCCCGGCAACGCCTGATCGAGCATTTGAAGTTCGTCCCCACGTGCCTGGAGGTGCTGCAGGCGTGTTTCCCGCCTCTGGATGACGACAAGGTCCAAGAGCTGGACCAGATTGACAATGCACATACCGTTGCCATGCGGCAACAGGGGTGGTGGGCCACGAAGGCGCTGACACCGGTCTTGCGCATCTACGGACCTCCATTACCACCGGCACAAACCCCTGAAGCAACGCTGATGCAGCAGCGTTGGGCTGCCCGGCAGCCACAGAGGGGAAATGCTTTCACCTTCCTCCAAGGCCGCAGAACCGATGCCCCTGCCGGCGATCCAACAGTGATTTTGTTTGACGCAGACCTTCCGGCCTTCGTGTTGCAGTCTCATGCCGGCCCCAATAAAGGCCATGGACAGTATGCAGCTCGTGGACTGGCCAAGGAGCATGCTAGATTGCATATCAAGACCCTGGTGTTTGTACATGTCTTCTCCGGTTTCCGTCGGCAATCTGATTTGCATCAGATCCTGGAGCATCAGACATGGGGGTCCCTTCATTTCTTTGTCATATCGATCGATATGTGCCTGCAAAAGATTGAAGGCAACCTGGCCTCCTCTAAAGCATTCCAGTTCTTGCTGCTGTATAGCGGTTGCTCTGGTTGCTCTGTCAGATTTTGACAGCCCATGGACATGGTCGGGCAAAGGGCAAATTCATTCCGAAGCCAGGGGCCAGCAATGGGCAAGTCCCGTCTC
>Ga0126342_10017072_pt1 | contig 12581 bp, 10 predicted proteins | sample Cyp1metagenome_FD_92528 | JGI IMG/M metagenome (GOLD analysis project Ga0126342, IMG submission 92528) | Coral microbial communities from Lord Howe Island, Old Settlement Bay, Australia - Cyphastrea 1 metagenome | ecosystem: Host-associated > Invertebrates > Cnidaria > Coral ...
GGGTTTAATTCTCCCACCCCCGTTAAACTTCTACATTCATTGAAGATCTCCAATAAGGGTTTAATTCTCCCACCCCCGTTAAACTTCTACATTCATTGAAGATCTTCAATAAGGGTTTAATTCAAACCGCCGTTAAACTTCTACATTCATTGAAGATCGTCAATAAGGGTTTGATGATGTTGATGATGTTGATGATGATGATGTTGAGGATGATGATGATGATTTTGTTGATGATCATGATGTTGATGATGTTGATGATGATGTTGTTGATGATGATGATGATGATGATGCGTCGCCCGTCGTCATTGCGGGTCCGGGCAAAACCCAGGCATTTGCCGTATATGTATATATACCCAATTGTGAACCCAATAGACCCATTGCATATCCAATAGTTACACCCCCTTATATACTAGCAATACAGCATTTGTGATTGGTATTGTGATTGGTATACGCATGATATCCCCAGAATATGTATATATATATGTATATTGTTGTTAGTGTATATCATCACTAAATATAAATATGATATGTATAAATGGTTTTGTCTGAAAATGGGGTACCCTCAAAACTAAACTGGCCACTCGATGGGTGTACACCATTTCTGGACTAACACATGTATATGTATCACATGTATATATATATATGTATATATATATGTATGTATGTATATTTATATATACACATATAATCATCCTAAAGTAGATAGAACATGGGATTTTCAACCCACCTTCCCTTTTTTTTTACTGCCTGGGGTCATGACTTGGGAACGACGTCATCCCCCAGGTGGGACTCCTGGCTGGAACGCTTTGTGGAGCCTCCGCCCAACATCACGCTGCGGGTGATGGACTGCCCGTGGCCCGGGCAGATCTACCGCGGCAGCTGCGTGACGCCGAAGAACGGCTCGGATGGACAGGTGGGGCTGGGGGTTGGATGGGGAAATTCCAACAGTTGGGACAGTTTTTTCGGAAAAACCATCTTAAGATCATGTTTTTTGGGGAAATTATTTGGAAACAAATCCAAATGTTTTTGTTTTTCGGGAACATGGGATGAGGTGGTAAACCCTAGAATAAACAAACCATCTGGAAAAAAAGGTGTAATGATTGGTTTTAACATATGTCACCGCAAGTGCAAAAATCTGATTATGAAGGGCTATAGTTCTCATATCTGCCTGCAGCTGACATTTGTCGCTGTGCGAGGTGGTGGATCCCAACGATGGAACCTATGAGTGCTGGCCCGACATGGACTGAGCCTGGTTTCCTGCAGATTGCCTCGATCAAACCGGTGAAAAGCAAGATGGAGGTGCAAACTGGAGACTGGACATGCTCGGGAAGTTGCTGCGGAAAAGCACCCTGATGGTGGAAGTTCTGGAGTGAAGGCGAGTGTGCGGAATTGAAGACGATACGTTGGAAGGTCTGACGGAGCAACACAACACTGGCTTGGCAGTTTCAAAGGAAACACATTTGCCATCCCAACAAATGGGAGGATGATCTTAGTTGACTCAAGTTCTTCAGGATGGTGGGAAACCACCAACCAGTCAAGCGCTGGTGCAGTTCCAGGATGGACAAAGTCTCCATCGAAGTCTTGGACTCCAAAGAGAGCCACCTGTGGACAGTGCTGTCTTTCAACTGGCAGCACTTGGAACTAATGCCCTGTTGCTTTAGAAGCAAACTTGAACCGAGTGATCCACATGTCTTGCACATACATATATACATATATACATATATACATAAATACATATATACATATATACATATATACATATATACATATATACATATATACATATATACATATATACATATATTCATATATTCATATATTCATATATTCATATACTAATATATTCTTATTTTTCTTATATTCATATGTTCATATATTCTTATATTCATACATACATACATACATACATACATACATACATACGTATATACATGTATACATGTATACATGTATACATATATTCTTATATTCATACATACATACGTATATACATGTATACATGTATACATATATACATATATGTATATATACATATATACATATATACATATATACATATATACATATATACATATATACATATATACACATATACATATATACATATATACATATATATACATATATGCATATATACATATAGACTTATATGCATATATACATATAGACTTATAGACATATATACGCATACACATATATACATATATACAAATATACATATATACGTATATACAGATTTACATATACACATGTATACATATATACATGTATACATATATGCATATATACATATAGACTTATAGACATATATACATATACACATATACACATATACACATATATACATATATACAAATATACATATATACGTATATACAGATTTACATATACACATGTATACATGTATACATATATACATATATACATATATACATATATACATATATACATATGTACATATATACATATGTACATATATACATATGTAGGCGCTAGCTGCACATTCCGGTTCGAATTGGTCCCACTTTTCTCCGCGCATTCTATCGAGCCTATCCAAGGTTTGAATCTCTTCAATGACTTCAGCCGCTTGGGCGTCCCGCAACCATTGGGAGCACTTCCGCCAATCATAACGAGAACTGCCAAAACGCCACACATCTCCAAGTTGAATGGCCAGTTTGGCCAGTTTGGCCAGTTTGGCAATTTTTTTCCCTGGGTTGATTGTCATTCCTGGAATCCGCATCGCCAGGTAGCATGGACCAGTAGGTGAGAATTCCCCTGGTCATGGCTGGCAATGGAAATCCCTGAACTAAACGGAGGAATTTTGCCGCAAACCATGTTTGAGTACCGGAGGGTAAATAGAAAGTGGATGTTGGAAACTCGGGAAAGACATCATGGAAAGACCCATAAAAATAGATGTTTTCCCATCTACTACCCCCATCTACTCTGTAGCAGATTAATTTTCCCTGTACTGTAAATAAACCTCTTCCACTGGGAAATCATTCCCACCGCCCATCCCTGAGGTCCACAGCAGGCCATGATGAATTTGATGCGCAGTGCGGAAGCCGACGCGTTTTTTCGGAAGGGCTGGAGAGGGGACAGCCTCTGAAACCCAAAAAAATGTGGCTGGAAAATTCCACATGTAAGTATATAGATGCATTTACAGATGAATTTACATGTTGGACATGATCAGCTTATAATTGCCAGGGGGAGATACGAGAGGGAACAAAAAGGCAAAGCAGCATCTTTCGTAGATGGAATCGGAGAAGAAACTGGGTCTCTTTCTTCAGGCTAGAGGCCGCCGGATCCATTCGGACCTTATCCCCTGGAACAGATCAAGAAACGATCCATTCTCATCCTGTCTCATCCTGTTTTTGATGATTTGATTTCCAAAGATTCTAAAGGAACGTGGTGCACCATGGCACCATGCTGGCAATAGCTACTGCAATTGTCCATACCCTCTGGTAAACTAATATAGCTATTGAAAATGGCCATAGAAATAGTGGATTTACCCATTAAAAATAGTGATTTTCCATAGCAAACTGTTAGTTTACCAGAGGATAACCAACATCTCCTTCTGAGCCAATAGGGGAGATGATCCTATGACTTGGCATCGCTGGGACTGGGAAATGTGGAAATGTGGAAACTCTTTGAGCCCCACGGACTCCGTGACCTTCTCTGGTCATGCCAAACATCCCCATTTTTCTGGCTTTGGTAGTGGCTTTGGTAGTGGCTTTGGTAGTTGCAAGCGTGGACTGATGTGGACTGTCCTGAACTTCGGCCCAACTCCACACGCCGAATGGTTCTTTGGCTCACACCACCGAAGCCACGGCTTCACGATCCAATCTGAAGCGCAAAAATCAATGCTGCTGAAACCCCAAGATGCAGAGTTCAGAGAAATTTCATGAGCTTCAGTTCTTATACCCTCTGGTAATGACTAACAGTTTGCTATTGAAAGATCCACCATTTTTCATGGGAAAATCCACTATTTTCATGGTGATTTTCCAGTTCGCTACGTTAGTCATTACCAGAGGGTAGTCCTTTGGTGATCCTCTGAATCCATATTGGCTCGGCTTCCAATGGATGTCGATCTGGCCGACCCCAGGTGTGGGTTTTTTGAGTTGACTAAACCTGGATGATCATCAATTTATGGAGGGTTCTTCCAGGATGGTTAAACAACAACCTGGGAAGTATTTGACTAAACCATCCATTTTTTGAGTTGACTAAACCTGAATTGACAAACCAGGATGGTATGTGCTGTTTGTTTATGGAGATCATTCCGGTTTTTTCTTTTAGATGAAGAAGTTCTGCACTGCTGATGGGCGATATTCTGACCATATTCAGCTTCCCCGCTGTTGCAAAGAAGCTGAAACTGATGTTCCGCAAGCAAAGCTCAAAGTCTTGCGCAAGCGACAGAGTTTTTGGACATTTTTGAAATATAGCGAACACTAATGAAACTTTGGTGAAAGCCTGGAAAATGGTCCGGGGAGGACATGCAGCAACTATATTTCTATGTTTCTAATTATTTCTATATTTATATATTTATATAATTTATATATTTATATCTAAATATATGTGACATCGAGTAGTTCCTCTCCTATAGCCTTCCAAGAGCTGCGCTTTTGCAGGTGGATTGCAGGAGATGTGGAGGATGAAGAGGAAGCAGAATCTGCAGCTCGGCATCGAGTGCGCGGAATCTTGGGCCTTGGAGTTGCAACATGGCCGTGCTTTTGTGGGTCACGAGCTGGTCCAGGGTGGGTAAACCTCCCCAGGCTGATGTTTATGTGGAGCACTTGGAGTTGAGAGAGGTGGAAGAGCGCTACTTGGACAGCACTGGGACCAGAAGCAGCAAGTTAGCCAGCTAGAAATCGGGAGCTACATGGAGCTACACTACACCAAAATCCAATCAAGATGGATCCCACGTTCGAGACGATTGGTACAACTTGATATAGACATCTAATTGATTCGGATGTGCCAAGCGTCTTCACTGAGCTTGGAGACTACTCAGTTTGAACCTCATTTGCCCACGGGTAGTCTGCATGTCTAGCTGGAAACTCTCCATTTTGAATATTTTGAAACGGATCATCGACATCCCAGCATTGGCTTGAGAGGAATCTTTAGAGGAAACCATGAGGAGCAGTGCTTCCTAGAGATTTCCCGAGGAATTCCAATGGCTAGCTGGAGATTCATGGTTTTTTAAGTGGGATAGGGAGGACAGGGGATGAAAGTCATCAGCATTCATCTTTCAAGATCAACAAAAGCTCAATATTCTATTTCACTGGATTATATTCCATAAGCCAAATTGTCACATTTCATTTCATTTCATGCATAAAAACATGAACTCTTTTTTTCCATCATGGAATGGCAAAACCACATGTGTTTTTCCATGGCAAAACCAGCCACCCAGGCCTCAGCCGACGCCCGGCCCTGCCGCCGCTGCCTCCCCCACCCCGGCGCCGGACGTCCCACGCTGCGGCGGAGGTGGAACGGCAGCTGAACGAGGCGGGGCATAGTGGTCTCTGTTGAAAAAATGGGGTCAAACACTTGGTTCAAGGACTCAAGGACCTGTGACTTTTTGGATCTTTTGTGAGTTTTAAGTAAAATCTTGAAACTCTAGGGCAGCCGTTTTTTTCTGTCTTCCATTGATTTCCAGATGGGATCAAGTGATCTTTTTGGGCTTTATAAATCTTGAAACAACGTGGTTAATCTATTTTTCTTGGGGTAGATGCTCACGCGCCGGGTCAATGTTTGTAGAGTTTTTGGGGCGTCCCCACTCTCAGAGTCTGAAACTGGGGAATGTAAAATAAGATGCGAACAATTGGCAATGATGCTTAACCATCAAAATTTGGGATACCATACCCTCTGGTAAATTAACATAGCTATTGAAAATGGCCATTTATAGTGGATTTACCCATTAAAAATTGTGATTTTCCATAGCTATTTTTAGACAAAGCCCTGAAAAAGTGGAGGCCAAGATGACGAGAGAGAACCGTGCTTCAAAAAAACACCCCTTGTTCCGTCAGAAACCTCGGTGCCGCCAGATACTGAAGGGCATTTGCGTGAAGGGACGTTTCTCAGTCCAAAGCTCCAACGAACGCAGTGTGACTTGCCAATTTTGGGGAGGGATCAACAGAGAGCGCATGAAGTGAGTTTTTTGCGACCGGTGTATGGTGAAAACGGGTTACGGTAATGTTTAGCTGGAGGACTATATACTATATACATGATTACATGATGTTAAAGGGGTAAATTAATCATAAGATATGTCAGATATTTTTCTACGTATCCAGGACCAGATGCTTGAAAGGTGTGTGGGGATATCATTAATGCTTGAGATGTGACTAGGTATGCAACAAGCAATGAGCGACATTCAACACATGAAGATGTGGAAATCTATGGCCCAAAGATTAACAAATTATATAATAAGGCCTTAGGTTTCAGGGCTATTCACCCCAATGAAAACCAATCCGAAAGAGGCATTAAATCACTATTGTTGGGGGGGTTACCCACATTGTCTCATATTTTCCTATGAGAGCCATATTGAACCCATAGAATTCCATGAAACTTACCTTTGAGGAACATGCCACTTAGCAAATGGTTAATAAGCATAGTTAATTCATCTTAGTTCATCCATATATAGATGGGAAAACCCAGGGGGCCATTCTTGGTGGGTTTTAGCTATATCTGGATCAGAGCATGCTCAGCATTATTCGCCACTATTGAATGGTCCATAAGTATGGATCATATTATGATATTATGATCATATTATCCATTTAATGGTCAATTGTTAGTATGTATATATATATATACGATCGATTTTATGAACACCCCAATTTATTCGTGTCGAAAGGACACAGTGGCGCGGGCCAGCCTGGTGGTGGAGGAGGGTCCTAGCGAGCTGCTGAACCGAGTGGTGCCCTGGTGGAGGTGAGATGGTTATGGGATGTTATGGCTTTCTTGCTAAGTTGACTTATAACTTGGTTAACCAATGGTTGATATATAACTATAGTTAAATGAGGTTAAATGTTTTTCGGTTTGTTTAAATCAACAAACATACCTGGGGGCCCTGGCCTGGTAGAACATGGAGGTTTCCAAAGTCAGGGTAGCCATGGTGATTTGTGGATTCCCCATTTTAAGAAACCCCGATATGGAAGGGCCTGATGGATGGGATATGAACCATTCCAACCATTTGGAAATACAGGGAAAATCAGCAGTAATTGTTCGGCTACCAAGCAGCAATCATGGGGAGTTGTTTTGGATATTCACCATCAAGTTTCTCGTTTTTGTTTTCTGACAAATGGGGGATTTTTCTCAACCCCAAGATTCGTGGCCATTCTTGTAGATTCAATCAAGTGAATCAAGCGAGAGTCGCGGGGACATATATCAGCACGCAACAGTGGGAATTCAACCAGTCACTACCCTCTTGTAATCGTACACGCGTACTGGTGAAATCATCTATGGGGGATTGTCGATTAACAACAGTGGGTTGAACCGACCAAAATAGAGAAGTGAGCATCCCCCCTACATGGGTTTGTTGGGATAGATGCCGCAAGATATGGTATTAAGAACTGGGGAGCATGAAAGTCCCATGATGTGGGAATGGCGTCAGCAAGGAGGTCCTGTAGCATAGGATAGGCACCTCCCTATAAGAACAGGTTTTAGGTACATGAATGTAGCCAAATCAGATGAGATTTTCTGTGTATGTTTGTATATAGATAGATGGATGGGATGGGATGGGATTAGATTAGATAGACAGACAGACAGATAGATAGACGTATCAGTGTCTAATATATCATAATATATCTTACATCTTATCAACATGGGTAAACAACAATACTCCCCAGTCACGGCTAGCCAAAGACACCAATGGCAAGATCGGCACCCCCAGCAACCCCATGACCACGGCAGTTCTATGAGGTTCGCGTCTATAGCTTAAAAGATCGAAATCGAGCCAAACAAGGTGCCAGTCTAGAGCTGTCCGAGGGATTTTCTGAGTTCCAGTCACCCCACGGAGGGTTTATTTTTCGGGATACTTTCCTTCTTCATATACAGTGATACCTCCTGTCATCAAACATGGCAATGGGAATTCCCCTTATAAATAGAAATCAACGAACTAAATGGTGGATTTTCAATTGCCATGTGTGATTCCCGGAGGGTATCATCTATGTTTTGAGATCCAGATAAACTGGAGAGGTTTTGATACACAAGATCTTGGGAATCCCTGATTCAGGGGTTGGCTCTTCTGTTGTTTTTGCTTGCTTTTCCCTAATCTGTTGCAGGGCAAAAAATGGCTCCAAACACTGGAAGAAACGCTCTCGTATAGGTCTTGTTGCTGCTAAAATATTCTCACCCCTTTGCCCCAGTATTGCTAGCCACATTTACCAATGCTCAAGACACAGTCCACCAATGCTTTGGTAGATCCTTTGGGTCCAAACAATTCCGCGAAGCACCAACTTGGCCAAAGACTTCTCGGCTGTTATTGTAACTGCATTGTTTCATGGGATCCTCTATAGCCCAACTTGGATTCTGTACTTGTCTGTACTGTCATGTACCAACATAATGAGAATAACCACTAGTAACCCCCCAAATGCAATACTTTAGTGTAAGCATAAGTATAGGGTAAAGCCAATTGAAACCATAACCTCCAGATTTATTCCATGGTAAGAATCTCTCATGTCATGGATCCTAAAGTCGTATGTACATAACTCAAAGGTCCAATCCTAAACGAAAGCATCATTTCTGACTACATCCTTTGTGCTCGAATCACCCTCTTTGCAGGTGAATATCCTCAATGTACCAAATTTCCCACGTGTCTTACCATTAAAGAAGAACATTAATGGTTACTTTCCCCAATTACTATTCCCAGTATGAATGGTAAATATCACCATTTTTGGATCGTTTCTGGTTAATGTCCCCACAATTGATGGATACGATCTCCTTCAACATGCTTGATATATCCCATCATATTTCTTTGACATATCACCATGGTATCCATGGTTCTTTGGTTAAAAACCATGGTTTTTCATGGTCAAATCCCTATAAATCCCTACTTTTGATGCTTAAATCCCTATAATTCCACATTTTTTCATGGTCAAAGTCCCCATTTTTGGTGGTGAGCAACTGCGACACCTCCCAGTTTCTTGGGCCCAAAAAGGCGACCACGTGTGGGTGGAACTTCGCAGCTGCGTTTTGGACCGCGCAGCCCTGGAGCGCGGTGGCCCTGGGACGTGGTGCTGTGGCGAACGGGCTGGGCTGGGGATACCACAGATTTCTAGGGATTTAACCATCAAAAATGGCGATTTCTATGGGATTTCTATGGGATTTTCTATGGGGATTCAAGTGATTTAAAGCATCAAAATTAGGGATTTCTAGGGATTTAATCATCGAAAATGGGGATTTTTTGTGGAACCATCGAAACCGGGCGACCACTCAGTGGGGTAAAAATTCGTCATTGGGGAAATTGGAGCTACCTTAGGGGCCGACCTCACGTCATATCAAGCGTTGTGCTACATCTGCCACGGACATGTAGAATCATATCGATTCGGACACAGAGGCCTAAATGCTATAGAGGCGCGTTTTCACTTCCATGTACCATTGTTATGTATATATATAATTATATATATATCATATATATATATATATCATATATATATATATATCATATATATATATATATATCATACGTGTAGTGTATCTACCTTCATCCCGCATGTCCCATGGTTTCACCATGGTGAAACCCCACGATCATCCCGAGGACGATGTCACAAGCGCTGAGCTACGTCTGCATCTTTGGTGCCGTTCTGCGTGCCACGCCGCCCATGGGCGTTGCAGCGCGGAGCTGCTACCTCTGCAAGCAGTCGCAGATGCAGTGGAAGCGCCTTGCCGCGCCTTCGGTGGTTCTGTTTGGGTTATGACTTGTTATGACAAAAGGCTGGGATTGAAAGCAAATCACTTGGGATTTCTGGAAACTCAAAGTTGAGTTGCATCGCCAGCAAAAGATTGCTAACCAATAAAGATGGGGTGGTAACTGACAGATGAGATTTCAGCAACAAAAGATGGAGGTGCAGCCGTAGTCAATTCTAGACCCAGTTTCATCAGTGGCAGGGCTCCATCATTCCAAGCTCCCGCAGTCCGTTTTTTTTTGGGCAAGCTGAGCGAAACTGGTGTCCAACCAGACACAACTAGCTTCCATCATGTCTTGTGAAAATCTCACCGGGTCAAGAATGGGATCCTGGGACGGTCTGGAAACGTTTGTGACCATTTTCCTTGTTCCCAAGATCTGACCAAGAGACCTGGGTGATTGGATTCCATTGAAAAAGATCCATGGTTTTTGTCATGGTTTTTTATGAAGGGTCCTTCCCCTTCATGAACCGCCGGTGGGAATGCGGGGCCATGGAAATCCATGGCTTTCATCGCTGGATTCACATCCCCCGGCTTCCTGTCGGCTTCCTGCGGAATATACCATTGAACTTGTCGAAGCCCGAAAAACCATGGGTTGCTGGAAGACGGTTTTCCTCCGAATGGCCATCTCTGTTGTGCCGTTGATCTTCGAGGCCTGGTGTCTTGAACTTCATCCCATTTTCCCATGAAGTGCCGATGCTTCAGGCTGGTTCTTGGTTCCCATTGATGGAATTGTAGCCGCGTAGCCAATAAAAATGAAGCTAAAAAGCGGGAGAAAAATGGTTTACCTGGGGTTGGACTGCTATCATGGGGGACGGGATCAAGTGAAGGCAAATGAGATTAGGGAGAAACAGGACGAGGTGCAGGGTGGCTCCAACCTATTGTAGATGAAGCATTGGTGAAGCCACAAAGGGGTTTTCTGTGGTCATTTTACTGTACCTCTTTATTTTCTCAGTCACCCTCCCTTCTATCTGGGAAGTTGGGAGCAGCCACTCACAACTCGTTCTGCCTCAATGTTCCCGAGCAGCCAAGCTGGTACCGACCAACTCATGTCAGCCTCATCAACCATCCAGGTGACCAACAGTTCTTTTTTACTGTTGGAGTGAAGATTTAAAATCTATTCTAATAGTGCACGGTTTCTTCGTCTTTTCAGTTCTTGTATCTATTCGCTTTGCTGAAGTCTTTGAAATCGCCAGAGAGTCTGTGTGTAACTCAAGTGCTTTCAATTCGCCAGTGGCAGTTGCTCCTTTTGGTCATTCAGTTTCTTCTTCAACACACCTTATGATGGCAAATCCAATCTTTTTACGGTAAACTTCCTATTTTTAATGGCAAATCTCTTGGATATGGATGGATTTTCTGTACCGTTGCCACTTCCCCGGCTTTGCGCTTAGCGCAAACGAAGGTGATGGTGGAGAGGGAAGAAAGAGAGCAACCTCTTGATGATGTTTTCCAGCTCGCGATGGCGACATGACTGCGACATGGAATGCTCGTGAATGTATAGGGAAATTATTCCAATATAGCCCTATTCAGAACATAATTTACCCACAATATATATATATATATAATATAATATAATATAATACAATATAATATAATATAATATAATATTTACATATATATATATATTGCAGTAGGATATTAGTGGGATAATATGGACTAATATGGGATCATAGTGTGATAAGAACGGATCATTGTGGTTTTTTCCCCCGTTCTGACTGGGATGATTTTTACCATGACCCTCAGTCACGGTTGGCTAATGGGATTGTTTATGGCATTGGGTTTACCCTCTGGTAAACGTTTACAAAAAACGATGGAAAGATCCACCATTTTCCATGGGAAAACTCACTATTTCTATGATCATTTTCAATAGCTATTTTGACATAACCAGAGGGGGTATGCTTTTCCAAGAAGAAATCACTAGGTATCAACTGAAAATCAGGGATTTTGCGCCACCAAACTGGGGTTTCGAAGACAAGGAGATACCACCAGGCTTTGTCCCGGGGATATCTCCAGAATCTGTGGTAACTTTCATGGGGAAAATGATCGAACCATGGGACTTCGTGTTTCCATCTGGTGTATTTCATGGCAATCTACAAATGGTGGATGAAAACTTAAAAGCCATGAACTACTCTATGAATTGTGGATGAAGATCCGCAACTACCAGCTATTTTGAGGTCAACAGAAGTGTGGCCCTGGGTTTTGACCCACAGCCACATGATGGCTTTTTGGCAACCGAAATGAGTTGGTGGTATATATTGCTCGTTGGTGATCTAGGAAAGAGGTACCATTAAGCAAAATTGCTGGAAGAAAAACATCATCAAATCAAAGTTGAGAAAACTGGTAGCGTCTTCACATCAGCCTCGGCATAGCTGAGGTGGATTGGCCTGTGAATCGCCTACGACCGTTGGCAGTGATCCTTGAATAAAATGAAGAATTCCTGATGCAAAAATGCGAGGATTCAATCATCATCTGGCTAACGGTTTGACATATTCGTTCTTTTCGATGATGATCCCCATTGACTAATAAATAATATCTATATAATACTTATTTTTCAGGGGGAGGTGGGGGAGGGGGGGGGGGGGGGGGGGGGGGGGGGAAGAAGGGGAAAACGAGGGACGGCATAACACAGTTTTCTCGATCTTTGGTGTGCGTGGGGTTCACTGCGCCCCCACCCAAACAAATAAAAA
>Ga0126342_10017073_pt1 | contig 12580 bp, 11 predicted proteins | sample Cyp1metagenome_FD_92528 | JGI IMG/M metagenome (GOLD analysis project Ga0126342, IMG submission 92528) | Coral microbial communities from Lord Howe Island, Old Settlement Bay, Australia - Cyphastrea 1 metagenome | ecosystem: Host-associated > Invertebrates > Cnidaria > Coral ...
CTTGGAACTAGCACTTTAGACTTTCACAAGTGTATTGAAGTCCGTACTTCTCAAGACTTGGACTGTTTAACTTGCACGTACTGTAATAAGTGTGGATCCTCAGTCACTCAATTGGACTGCTGATTCAAAGGGGAGTGTTAGATATGACTGTCACTCTGCACTCCACTGCACAGTACACTGAATCTACTGCACTGCCAAACTATGGTTTGGCTCAAGTGGCACTAGGAACTCAACTGACACGGTGAGACGTTGTACTGTGACTGATAGACTGGCGTGAGTGAAAACTAGAAGCTGACTGACACTGCACTGTTTGGTGGACTTGAAAGTGAACTTGAAGCTTCGCACTGCTTCTGGCCACTCACAGAGGATGTGTCTAGAATTTTTGCTGATCCTTTTGACCTGCAGATCCACGCCACAGGATTGTTCCCCACATGTTCTGTGTGGAGGGTATGACTCGCTTCAGGTCGGGGGTGGACAGAACGGGAGCATCAAATATTTTTCCATTGATGGGTCATGGCAACCATTCCAGGGTCAGCCAGATTTGGCCACAAAGCCTGGGGATTGACACCGGCATTTGCGGGTGCTTCCAGGTCTTTGGTGGATTTGCTTGACATCCCTTTGCTCGGGCAGCTCGGCGCGATGGGAGGCTTCAGGCCGGTGGTTTTGCGACATGTTGAGTGAGCTTGACCAAAGTGCTTTCAAATGCCTTCTGACGTCTACTTTTTTTGGTTTGTGCTTCCAAGCCCTTTCGACCCACGCTTCTTTTGACAACAGGTTTGCTTTGACGGTTTTGAACTGGTTGCAAAAAGCATAGCATGGAGATCTTCATGTTATCCAACCAATGACAAACGGGAAGCGGGATGTTTGGGCATGCCATTGCGACACTAGTGGTTGGTTACGTTTGTTCATATCTCTGTCCCACCCTGGCGTTTCCCAAAGATGGTCGAAACCAACATTTGTAAAGTGCCCGCATTGTGCTTGCCAAGGAACCATGATCACACCATTTGGTTGGCAACGGATAAGGCCACCACCGTTTAGTTGGAGATTGCATGGTTTCACGTTTGGAACTCCCCAATTCTTCGCCGTTTAGACGTGGTTCCATGCTTCCAAGAAGAGGCCATTCCATTTGGAGTTGGGGTCGATCCATTTGCAAGACATAAGAAAAGGCCTGTCCTCGGAAAGGCCCGAGAGGCGTGCGAACAACCATGGCGTGTTCCACAATTTGGCTGTGGTTTCTTGATGGGGGGTGTATAGTAACTGTGTTTCAATTTGTTTGGTGCCGGTTTGTGTCTTTGGCTTTTGTGGCCTTTTGCTTTGTCCGGAGTTTCATAGCTTCCGCATCTTCTTTTGCTGCCATGTACAAGGGTTTGTCGCGTTTGCATCCGGTGCCCTTGTTCCCCAAACAGTTTACTACTGTAGCGGTTTTCGATGCTTTAAAGGAATGGCCACCTTGGTGTGAGACGGTGTGGCCGGGTCTCTGGCTGGTTCCTTGCATTTGTCCCCCTTTGTCTTCCTTATTTGCCTCCCTTCTTGTTGCATGGTGCGTCCGCCTTCTCACTCCTTGTCTCCTTTCTAGTTACTGTAAGTGTAACAAAAAATGCGAACAGCATGACGGATGCAGTAGTGTTTGCTGTGCTGTTTCCAACCACCTGTTTGGGGCCTACAGTGGTGTAATTTTACAAGGGTGTGACTTCTGCGTTTTCTTGCTCCAGTTTACCAAGGTCTTTGCGGCTTTGCCACCCATGGTTGTGCTAGTTATTGATGCTATTTGCAAGTTTTCGTGGTCGCTGTAGCATTTCTTTAGGTAAATGCCCTCATCGAAATCTTTGCTCTTGCTTGTGGGGGAGGCTGCTCACCCCGCTAGTTTAAGTGGTACAATTGCGCCAATACCAGGTAGCTGAATGAAAACAATAGTTGTCACATCTGCGTTGAAGTTTTTGTTACAGAATGCGATACCTCAAGGCCGGTACAGAATGGTTTTTGGCTACCATTTTGTGCAAAAAATTGATTTTGGGTGAAGCCATATTGTGAGGGTACCCCACCCTGGCCCGATGTTTTATATCGGTTTTGGGGTTTCCTACTCTCCAGTCCCGACCATTCTGTACTGGGTCTGAAGAGGGCTAATCAGTGACCATTACAAATTGGATGGGTTCAAAACGGGGATGGATAATGCTCAACTATAGCCCTACAAACTGGACGGATTCAAAACTAGATGGGTAACAGTAACACCATAGCCCCTTACAAACTGTACGGGTTCAAAAGTCCATGGATAATGTTCATAGTCTGAGTCTGAAAGATCTCAATATCAGAATGTATATTGAATGCATCGAGCTCCAATGCGAACCAGCAGAGCCTTTTGTTAAATTACTTTTTTTCTCGATTTAATGAAAACAACATTTGTTTGGAAAAAATGATGCAATGGAATGACAAAATGACACAGTCGAAAATATGATACATAAAAAAAATCGTTATTTTAGCGTTTTTTAAAGATCGTGCTATTTCTGGAGATTTGTGAAGAAAATTCAGATTTTCTGTGTAGTATTTTTTGGTACATTAACTGCAACATCAAAAAAATGCTAACGCAATATGTTTGATGACAAAACCGAATGACAAAACGACATTTTTTCGCCTTAAATGCAATAACGAGAATGTTCGAGATGATTTAGATCATGACATCCAACTGTCGGAAAACCTATTTTAGAAAAGATTGGCAAATTGTATTCAAGGGTTGGTCCGGCTACTTAGAATTATGAGTCCAACAACACAGAGAATATAGGGTTTGACAAAAAAAATAGAAAAACAAAAAAAACAAAACCAGAGCAAACAAAAAAAACAAACTAGAAAACAAAAACCAAGGAAAAAACAAGAAAAAAACAAAAAAAAACAAAAAAAATCAAAACCTGCATTTTCCGCAGTTTTTGATTTTTGTTTGTTTTTTTCTTGTTTCTTCTGGTGATTCTTCCTGTTGATTTGTTTTTTTGGTGATTCTGTTTTTGTTTTTTTTGGTTTTTTAATTTGTTGCTAAAATCAACTTTTTCTGTTCTACAGGGGGTCATAAACTTCGAAAACATCACGGAAAAAAGCGTCTGAACGCTGAACAACAGCAACGAAAAAGAACAGGAAAAATGAAAGGCGACTCGGGAATGTGGTCGGGTCGGCCGGGCTGTTGGGGGTTGTTGTCTAGGGATCTTAGGAGAATTCGTTTGATAGCCACCCCCAGTCCCGACCATTCTGTAAAGGCCCAGCTCGAGCGAGCGGATGCGAGCGGATGGGAGTCGAGCAAAATCGGGGTACCATTCTGTAACTAGGGGTCAGCTTAGCCTGCCATTTTGTAACAAAAAATTGCGTCTGTGAACGTTGGGTTCTGCCAAATTGTAAGAAGTGCACCTTGGGCACACCATTCTGTACTTACAGAATGGGGCTCCCAACCCCTCGGACCCAACCTGAACCGGGATGTTGTCACCATTCGCACACAAACAACAGCAACAGCAACAGCAACAACAACAACAACAACGACAACGACAACGACAACGACAACGACAACGACAACGACAACGACGACAACGACAACAACGACAACAACAACAACAACAACGCATCAGCGGCAGAAACCACAAAGCCTTGCAGATGGAAGTGGGGTTAGATGTACTTTGTCCTTTCAAATTCAGACGAAGCAACACCTTTTCAATACAAGCAAACACGGAGGCAGCAAAAATAAAAACGGAGCTCACAATGCCATGAAAGGAAACACAAAATACCGCACCAATGGATGGGGAAGTCACAAAAGAGTGCGGGCTCGCTTAGGATGGTCGAAACATGTCGAAACGATATCGCTTACGATGGTCCCATACGTCCACAACATGGTTACAACATGCTTTCATTTGGCAATGGTCGTTCTTTTGTATGAGCACCCGGCCCTCCAAACGATTGCTTTTTGCCACAAGTAACTGGCTGGGGGCGGATAGCGGACCGCGTGTCGATGTTTTGTTTGTTCGGGTTTTCGCCACAGCGGCGTTGTGTTTGTTTGAAGTATTTTATTTTTCGCAGCGAGAACCTTTTTTTTGCAGTGTTTGGTGGTTGTTCGGGGGGGTTGGGCGGAGGTGACACTATGGGCTGCCTTGGATTCCCAAACCGCAAAGGTCTCGGATGCACACTGTTTTGACTGTGATCACTGAGGCAGTGATATGCGACAAGCCCTTGAGCCAAACACGCATTGTACAATAGTGGAAAGAACTATAAACATGACTAGTGAACAAGTGGCTACGCGTGTGACACACAAGTTCAAACTCTGAATTCGTGCCACATGCGCTTCGATGGTTTTTGGTTGCACTCGCTTAACTGCAAAGGCGGTATTTTGCTTGGGCACTTTTCTCAATATGGCCAAGAAAAACAAAAGACACATCGAGGGATGTATAGAAACTTGATGGATCACGTCTTTGATCCACCCGATTCCAGTTTGGAGGCAATAGTGCCGACCGTCGCTGGCCAGTACGGAACGGCAACAAAATAACCGCGTGTGCGGTGTCGGATGGTATTCTTGGGACTGATCATATTCTTGTACCATATCGTCGTCCTCGATTGACTTCTTCCTCAGCCCATTGATGCCTCTGATATCTCTGTTTACGTCTCTCAATCGCGCCCTTGGTCCTTGCGAGACAATTCTTTTGAGAAACCCAAAGGCACCGAACATCCTGACACTGACTTGCGAACCTATTATCCCTTCAGGCGTCGAATGGCCCTCAAGTCTTTGCAAAGTGCTCTGAAGATCTCATGGAGCACACCCGACCCCCAGGGCGTAGTGTGGTTTATGCTCACTAGGAGACTTTGGTGGCCAGTGCAAGTGATGTTGCCTTTACCGGTATACAAGTGAGAATGTTGAAGCTGCAAACTGTCACGGTTTAGCAGCTGTACACAAGTGAACCCTGACAGGTCCAAGTGATCACACAGGTGCAAGTGATGTTGTTTTGGCAGGTACAAGTGAACCCATTATCGTCACAAAACCCGGTAAGTGACAGCAGAAAAATCAGGAACTCACACCACCCTGCAAACAATCGCAAAGGGCAAGCCAGATGGCAAGGCAGATGTCAGGAAATGTTGCAAATAGCAGCAGAACTGCCAAGTCGGACCGGTCTGGCCGAGGCCATCACGAAGCAGATCCTCCATGCCAACGGCATTCAGGTCCCACAGGGCGAACTGCTTCAGAAGTTCCACTGCCGCTTCGGTGTCGGTCGGGTCAGTGCCGGATCACATTTTTTTTGGAAGCGAATTGGCGCTTCACTTCCCAAATTAATTGGAATTTTCGTATCGCCCCCTAATTCGGTTGAAAGTTGGGAATTTCCAAACCCCCAGGCCGCCCCGCTCATTTTAGGAGCATCGGCCTAGGTGAATGGCCCACGATGAAGGTGCCAGTGGTGGTGAAGCCTTGCAATGAGGACAACTCCAGAGGAATATCCTTGGTGAAACATGAGGAGGACACAACTTCCAGACAGCAGGCTTGAAACATTGAAAACCGGAAGTATTTTGCGAGCTCAAATTCCAGGTGTCGGGGTCTGAAAACTACTTGCAAGTGATCACATAATGTGCAAGCAGCGCCCAGTCATTTCCAAGCTTTCCACGTCAGCAGAGGCTGGTGCTGCCGCCCCGGCAAAACCAAATGGGAAAATACCACTTTCACAAGTTTTTCCCATGTTTTCCTAGTGTTTTTGGGAAAAGCTACAGGATTTGAAGTTCGCCATCGACCATGCCTTTAGCTTCGACAGCCGCGTGGTAGTCGAAGAGTACATCGCAGGGCGCGAGGTGCGAGCCGGCGTTATCGAGGAGGACATGGGACGGGGACGGGACGACCGTTTGAAGTGAGCAGAGCGGGGCCCAGGCTGTTTGTATATACCCAAAGTGGGCTGCCAATTGGACAGAATTAGTTTATGTATAATTACGGATTTAATGAACCTTGTGATCTTGCAATTGTTGGCCCAAGTGTTGGTAAGCTGTCCTGCTGGCAGAGAACTCCTCTGCAGGCATAGGTAAACAAGTCACATTTTGAACTCGTGAATTTGCACTTTACCTCAAGAAAATCTCATACTTTTGTATACTTTTGTTATCTTGTGTTATATCAAGGGGAATTTCAGGATCCTAAAATGGAGGTACTGTACCATAGAAGGCCATATTTTGCCGGGATATTCCCTTACATAAGCCTTACATATATGGTAGGTACCTCCAATTTAGGTTCCTGAAATGGGCATTGATTATAGGGGCCGAAAAACTCAACACGGGTAAAACCTCTCAGATCCTGACAGAAACGCATGGCTGTGCGAAAAGAAGCGTTCATCATCGGTACCATTGTTGCCGGTACAGTGGTGATTTTCCTCTTTTGTTTTTTGACTTTGCAAACTTGACCTAAGCGACACTCAGCCTTTTACGAACATCAGTGGGACAATTTCTTTCGCCCTAATCGCCACGCTTTCATATCCGTAGGACGGTGGCTTGACGGTGCTTCCAAAGGTGGAGTACTTCTTGAAGGTGGCCCGCCAAGAAATTGACAGATTGTCTTATGTGTTCAAAATGAACGTGAAAGACCTTTCAGTACTTGTCATATTTTGTCATTTGTGTTTATCATTTTTCAAAAAGGCAATTTGTTGACATTGCAGCTAGTGAGCCAGTGCCTCCTGATTTTATTTTTCTCGCAAGAGAGCCATTTGTGTCCTGCGCGTGGCCCATCTTGTAATCGTTGCAGCCTCCATCTGACAATTTTGCTCATTCCATCTGGGACTCCATGGTTGTTTGGAATCTATAGAGACTTTCCTCACACCGTTCTAGCGATGCATCAAGTCCATAGCACCATTGATGCATCGCCTCCGACGCCTGAATGTCAAGGACATCCGCACTGCAGCGCACAAACTACAGACGGACAGCAGTGGCAACCTGCTCAACAAGGCCATTGTGGCAGCTAAACAGGACTGAACGCCACATCCGTAAGCCGTTGTTTTCCATGACTGTTGGACTGTGTTGGACCGTTAGTTAGCAGATGTTAGATGTATATAAACCCCGCAAGAATAGTCTAATTGCAGGGTATATAGGTGCACGTCCTGGAAGAAAGGTTCCTCTGACGTCTACTTCTAGCCATCCAGGGCACTATTTTCAAGGAGGCATGGGACACGTGAGGCCAAGTTTCTTTTGCGCAGCCGCCCTTTTCCACATGTTTCCCTTTGAAAGGCATTCAGAAGATTCAGAAGGCATTTCCGCCCAAGTGACGTTCAGCAGGACGGGGACAGGCAGTGCCCGGCGGACCTCAGCGACGTGCTTCATCAGCGCATTGATGCTATGGTCACCAAGGTGGGGTCATTTTATCGCAAGATACAATGAAAAATGAGTCACTGTTGTTCTTATATTGAGGAGTTGTTTTCATACCATTATTGGACCTGAAGAAAAATGAGCATGGGGCCATTGGCCATGCAGATTTACGGAGCCAATGTTCTACATATCAAACGACAACGTCACTTTCCTGGTGTTTGCACAAGTTGGTTGTTTGTGTATATGTCCCACCCTGTCCAACCTGTGAACTGTAAACTTGCACAAAGTTCCAGAAGGTTCGAAAGCTAAACCCACGACACCCTTCGATTTGCAGCGCGCAGTTGCAAGACTTGTCTGGGGACGGGAGGCCCATCATGTGCTGAAATGCCGGCACTACTCGCTCTATGACATCCGGATTGACGAGAATGAGCAGCCCTTTATCTTGGAGGCACGGGAAGACAGGAAGACAGGGTCCCATTGCTCAAGCAGTCAAGTGAAGAGTGAACTGTGCTCAGCTGCATATGTTGGAAAAAATTAGGCCCATGCAGGATGTTCAGTGAAAGCGCAATATTCAGCCTTGAATCAATAAGTTTAGGCGCTTCCTCTGCTATGAAAAGTGCACCAAAACTTAAACAAAAACATTCCCCAGATTCGAAGTGTCACCGCCACGTGTAAAAGCGTGGCAGAACTGACCCCTGCATGTGGCTGGGTTGCTTGCTGGATGTGGCAGGGGCGGGGCAGGTGCGTTTGTTTCATGTGGCAGGTGTCACCCGCACTCTCCCTTGCCGCCCAAGATTCCAAATTATTCTCGACGCCTCGTTCAGTCAGGAACGGGCATATTAAACTGAAATTGCAGTGATTTTCAAAACGAGAGCGATCCGGCACGCACAAAGTACGCCGAGAGTCACATGAGCGAAAGTTGCAAAGTCACCAAATACTTCCCGCACCGCAAAAAATGAATGATCAAAATTTGAAGATTTGTTTGCCTAGACAAGGTGCCGGTTTTCTAAGAGGCCTCAAAAGTACTGCGCCTGCAACGAAAAGTGGGCGCAAGGCATACGAAGTACAGCGCCTGCCAGGCAAAATCATCACTACCGAATCCTAAAGTGACGACGGCTTCACAAAACGAGCGTAAATGCTGCGCCTACCACGCGGAATGAAGAGTGTCCAAAGCCACGCGCAAAATGACGTTTTGGACCCCCAAATGCGCAGAATCCATTGCACCTAAAAAGCGCACAAAACAATGAATTTGTTGCTCCATGGCGAATCCACGTAAAATGAAATTGGCTCCTAAAATGCATGGCGCCACAACGAGAACGCGCCTCCGACAAACACCCGCACACGATGCAGTTTTTATGCAGGCCTGCAGTCGGGATGCAAAGCGATTTGGAGCGGGCCCGCTCATGAGAAACGACGCCGAACAAGATGCGAACCCTCAATCTAGAACCCGGCCTCACTATCACCGTAAGAACCCCTAGGCTCTAGTGCAGACACACTGTTTGAAGAAATATGTTGAATTTACGCCAAAGAAAAGTTTGGCTCCGTTGATACCTGTCTTGTGCAATTCAGGGCATTTCGCATTTCGAATCTGTAGGCATTTGTTGCACAAGTGGTAAAAGAGGCCCTTGCGTTCACAAGGGTTATGAGCCCAACGTTGTGAAGGGGCCAGGTGGGATTCATGGAACGTGCCAGATTTTTGGCTGCACGTGGTGACGGCAGAGGCGAGGCTTCGAATCCTTTCTGGTCGGACAAGGTCAAAGAGGAGATCGCTTTGTCTGCAAGTCGGCCATCTGATCTACCGGATGGTGATGGTTCCTTGGATGAAACTCCAGTGCCAGTGAAAGATGGGCTCTGGGGAGGAGGAGCTGGAAAGGGGCGCGGCATGTCGTCTCTAGGCCAAGGCAATAGTAGCTTTGTCACTCCACCAAGTAGAAAATCCAAGATGCCGGTCACTATAGGGGCGAATGCCAGTAGAAACTGGGATCGAAACTATGGGCAGCGTTCATGGTGCAACTGTTGAAACTGGATCGGATGGCCTCAAGATTGCATTGGAGAAAGAGATGCTTGATTTTTTGAGAGAACAGAATCTGCAATTGCAAGCTGAGAATGAGCGCCTGAAAAAGATCCAACAGCATGGTATTGAACGTAGTGAACCTGGTCATGGCGATTCCTTTACTTCATGGTCAGAAGTCGGGGGAGATGGAAGTAGCGGTTTGCATGGTGGTGGCATTGAAGGGTTGCAAAACTCCACGCAAAGACAAGCTGCTAGATGGGGCATGTAGGTTCACTCCAAATGGTACCAGGGTCCCAGATACGTCACCCCCAATGGATGCTCAACCAGTACCACAAGCACCACCTTTGCCTCCTGTCCCTCCTTTTCCAGCGTTTCCGGAAAGTGGTCAACGCGTGGAGCAGTTTCTGGATGGATATGAGAGGACAAAGAGGTCGGACCAAAAAGGGAAGCTGGGTGATCGTCAGTGGAAGCCAAATGAAGTAGATCAAAAGAGTCTCAAGGGGATCAGTTCACATGAACTTTCACCAAGTGAAGCTAGGGAAGTATGGCTAGAGCGAGAAGTGCAATCGTTGCGGTCGGTTTTGGATCGCATGGCAGATCAAACATCGTTCAAGTCATCTCCATACTGGTCTCAGGGATTTCAGTCAGGGGCTCCAAATCAAGTCTCTGTCATGCGGGCGTCGGGAGATCGTGATGACATTCGGGCTCAGCATTCTTTGAGCAGTGCTTTTGAAGTTCCACATGACGATCGGGCTCAGCATTCTTCCAGCGGTGTTGCAGATCTACTCCATGCAGCTCGGGTCTTGAATGGTGCGAGCAGTGCTCCGGCTCTACCACTGCAGCGGTGCTTTTAACGTACCGCATGACGGTCGGGCTTTGCAGGAGACTGGCAGCGGTGCTTTTAACGTACCGCATGACGGTCGGGCTTTGCATGGATCTGGCAGCGGTGCTTTTAACGTACCGCATGACGGTCGGGCTTTACATGGATCTGACAGCAGTGCTTATCAAGTACCACATGACGGTCGGGCTTCGCAGGCATTTGGCAGTGCTTCCAGAGTATGTCCTGGTGATCGGGCTCCGAGCATGGGAAAGTTTCAACATGATGGGGATCATCTTTGGCATCCTCCACAAGAAAGGCATGGGCAAGGGGCATCAAGCTATGGTCCTGTGCATGGAGCATGGCTGGATGGTGGCGGAGGTGGTATGGGTGGGGCCAAAGCGGAACTCCCTGATTTACCATCAACAGCGTCGCCTTTGGAGTTTGGAGATTGGATCCATCTATGTGGGCCTATCATGAAAGATCTTTCCAATCAGGCGGCAAGGTGGTGGTTTCTTACAACAACTCAGGCGAAGTGCTACTACGAGGAATGGAAAGAAGCAACACCACTACAGCGAGTGCAGATCCATCAAGGTCTTCCTGAAGAATTACATGCATCAACCATCATCAACCTATGCACGCACTGAACAACGTGGGGTGCACTTGATGTTGAAAGCGGTGAGTGCCAATCAGCAACAGGAGCTTGTGGTGGATCGAGATCTCAATTCAACAGCGATTTTGTTTCGTCTGTATGTACGCCATCAACCAGGTGGACCAGCAGAAAAGGGCATCTTGTTACGAAACTTGACCACGATGCCATCCTGCAAGTCGGCAATGGAGTGGACTGCAGCGCTGAGAAGTTGGCGCCGGCACTATGGAAGGGCGAGGGAGATTGGGGCGATTTTGCCCGATGGATGCCTGCTGATGAAGGCATTGGAGCCGGTGATTCAATTTTTGGCCAAGGAGGACTCTCAAGCTTCCTTCAGACTGTCGCAGAGCAGGTCTCAACTTCAGGCAGATGAACGACCAGACCACGTCAACTTGTGGCAGTTCTCACAATGTTTGCTGGCCGAAGCTGAGACGTTGTCGCTGTTTGGAGCCTCAGCCAAAGCATCATCTTCAACTACGAGCTCTCCCATCAAGGTCAAACAGTTGGATGGAAATGCTACTACGAAGCCTGCCATCAAGGATGACAAGCAGAAGGGTAAAGGCACCTCCAACATCAACAAACCATGTCGCTACTTTGCATCGGATGCAGGGTGCAGAGCAGCAAAGTCATGCAAATGGGTGCACTCTTGGGACAACATCGAGGACAAGAACAGCAGGTGTTGGAACTGTGGCACCAAAGACCACAGAAAGGTGGATTGCCCTGTGAAGGGCACTGGTGGCAAATTTTCCAAGCCAAGTGAACCGAACGGTTCAGGGGGAGATGGTGGTGCTACTTCAACGGCGTCTCCAAATCTGTCCTCTACAAGTTCAACCAAGCAGCCCTCGGCGCCGCCAAAAATCAACGAGATGTCAAGTGTGGTCAAAATGGATGAAGTTGGAGCACAAGATGAAGGCGGAGGTGATGGAAATAGCAAACATGGTGGGGCAAATGGGGCAGGTTCTACGGGTGGTAGCGCCAGTGATGTTCTCCTTCAAGAAGCTACGCAATGGCTGAAGTCGTTGAGGCTTCCCCAGGTCAAAGTCATGCGGGTCTCGCAGCTCAGTCATGAAGAAAGCGGGGATTGGGTGCTGTTGGACCCTGGGGCAACACATAGTCTGCGATCAGCAAGCAGCGAGGAGGAGTGGAGGACGGCCCAACCAACTGAAGTATCACTGGCAGAGGGAGTGACACAAAGTTTGAGATTGAAACAAGGGACACGATGTTTGCTGTCCAACCCTGCGGACGAGAATTACAAGTCTTGGATCTTGCCACTTGGAGGCCTCACAGACTTGGGCTTCAAGTTTGAATGGTCAGGCCAAAATTCCTGTGCTCTTCAAGATCCAGCAGGTGAACACGTTGAAGTCCATGTGCATCAGGGTTGTCCAATGGTTTGCAAAAGGGATGGTGAAGTTTTGATGTCGAAGCTGGAAGCCTTTCACATGAGAATGGTGCAGCGGTGGGTGGTGCTGAACATGATCCGCCAAGATCCAAGGCTGCTCACCAACCAATTGGATGTAGAGATGGCGTTGAATGTCAAAATGATGGACTTGTGGCCTTCACTGCCTCAGGACATTGCAATGCGACCGGTCCCAAACATGGCTGAGGTTAGCTGTGAACCACGGGGTCTTCCGTGGAACCGTGCAAAGCGCAAGCGACTTCGCAGGGCAAAGAACATCATCTTGCATTTCTAATCAATCCCAGAAGGTTGTGAACCGAGGGTTGCTGTGGATGCTTCTTTTGTCATCAATGTGTACAACAAGTTGCGTCGTTGTCCAAAGAAGATCCGTAACCCACATGGGGACCTACGGGGCCA
>Ga0126342_10017074_pt1 | contig 12580 bp, 8 predicted proteins | sample Cyp1metagenome_FD_92528 | JGI IMG/M metagenome (GOLD analysis project Ga0126342, IMG submission 92528) | Coral microbial communities from Lord Howe Island, Old Settlement Bay, Australia - Cyphastrea 1 metagenome | ecosystem: Host-associated > Invertebrates > Cnidaria > Coral ...
ATGAATTGCACGGGCTGGCCCCCCAATACCCCCTAAGCTTGTGCTGAAGCACGGAGAACTCAGGTAGCTGACGCTACCTTTCGTGATCAAGGCTTTGGTTGAACATATGTCCGAAAGTCAAGCTTTGCAAGTTGCTCGGCAGGGTCACTCCATCAAGGCTTTGGGTGAACGTATCTCCGAAAGTCAAGCTTTGCAAGTTGCTCGGCAGGGTCACTCCATCAAGGCTTTTGTTGAACATATGGCCGAAAGTCAAGCTTTGCAAGTTGCTCGGCAGGGTCACTCCATCAAGGCTTTGGTTGAACCTACGTCCGAAAGTCAAGCTTTGCAAGTTGCTCGGCAAGGTCGCTCCGTCAAGGCTTTGGTTGAACGTATCTTCGAAAGTCAAGCTTTTCAGGCTTTCGGGGAGGCTGCCCAAACGTGGAACATAGGTGCATCCTCCTATCTGCGTCACCCCATCCAACGCAAGATGTGGCTCAGAGACTTGGAATCCTTTGAGGTATCTCCAAGCTGCGTATAGGTCTATTGGAACATAAGTGCAGGACAGTCTCGCAGTCTTCCCTTCAATGCCTTGCTCTTGCAACGTTTGCTGGAGCATCAATGGTGAAGCTAGGTGGTAGAGGACCATCTTTGTCCTTTTCTTGGTCGGAAGTTGCTCAGAGACCATCGTGCGCACTTCCAGGCCCAGAGTGGAAGGACTGAGGCTCAGGCTACACCCTTCACCATTGAGGCATAGCACATGGAGATCAATCAAGTCAACCAGCTCGGAACCAGCCGACCCCACATAGCCATCAACACTCGACATCCTTGAGGGATGTTTGAACCAGTAATTAAAACCTCAATGTTCCATAATGTTCCCGATGAACATTTCGGGGTCTACCCCATTTTGTGACAGATCCATCCATATGATCATATGGTTAGAAGATGTAAGAAGTATGTCACTGGCCCTCCGGTTGAAGTCCCTCATCATGGCCGATCTTTTTTTAAGCTGCATATCTACTCCCCTTTTACAAAATATCGAAAGTATTCATAACAGAATAAACAACTGCCCTTCACCAATGAACGCAATATAACACAATCATCGACAATCATTAAACTACCCTTGGACGTTTATCATGGATCATGGCATTGAATTCTATAATTATGATTGGATAATAAGAAATACCATCTGGTGAACTCACATAGCAATGGAAAATCACCATTTTTGATGGGAAAATCCACTATAAATAGCCATTTTCCATTGCTATGTTAGTTCACCAGAGGGTATTTTTTTTGACCAATCTATGGAGTGCCCATGAGATCCATGATGACTCATATCCCCACATATCCCCATGGTTGGTGAAAAAATGCCCATAGTTCTCATGGCAAATCCATGGCATCCCACCATGTTCGATATCTCACGATACGTCTGCCATAAACCCTACTTTTCTGGTACGGTTACAGTAGTTGGAGTCAGCTAGTTATAGTACAATTATAGTAGTTGGATTCCCATTGAAGTCACCACTGGCCAATGAACCCTCTACATCTTTGCTGATAAGGACCGACCCTGCCTGATGCATTGAGCTTATCTAGCTCTTCAGCTACAGATCCATCGTCGATGCGAAGATCTGCGGGCCACTTGGTGGCCCAATAATCCTGGATTTTGGGGATGGTGGGTAACAGTTGGAGAGGCATCTGCCATGCGAAGCCTACTGTAGTACATCTCGCATTTTCTTAGACAGGGAACCATGCTGCCTTTAACAGTCGCACAAACTTGCGCCGAAGCTGACACACATTTTTGGCATGGTCCTCAACCACATCTCCCCAAAGAAGTACGGCCTTAAATAGTACAACCCTTCCCCTCTTTTTGGCTGGCCTACGTTGCCAAAGTGTACTATACTGCCTGTCCAGCAACTATTCATCTGCGACCGCCCTGTCCGAGTCTCCACAATTGTCTTCTCCAGCGGTGGCACGTTCCACTCCTCAGCGGGATGCCAATCGTGACAAACTGACACAGGCGAACTGATTTCAGTTTAATTAAAACATAGGGTAACATTGCTGCAATACGCTGAAAACATAAGTCGTACGATCGTATATATATATGTATATAAAGTAGTATCACTAAGTGACTACTTAAGACTTATATACTTGGTCATATCAAACCCATGATGCATGCCCCCTTTGTGGCTTACCCGCAATGCGAGGGTCCTCCAACTCTGGCTCAGTATCCCACTGCGGATGATGCCATGCGAAGATTGGCACCACCAAGAGGGGTCCAACACCTCTGCACTTCGAATGAGCACATCGACACCGGGCCAAGTCTACTTATGTGACCAGTAAAGCCTCCCCAACAAAGGCTTATTGTTGGGTGAACCCCTATTAGGGTTGACTGAATCATATTTATAAAAGGACCACTTCATTGGCCATTGTTTACCTCATTGATAATTTAATAGATTCGATGCTGGTGAAACACTTGGATTTTTTCTTGCCTATTCACCTCCAGCTGATCGAAGAAATTCATTGGATGTGTCTCCAGCACCAGGTCCCAGCCTGTGTTCACAACACCTGGCGCAGTTTCCTGAGCAACCAATTTGAATGCGTCATCCTACGATCCCAGCTGGTGGGATTGTATATTATGGTAGAATGGCAAGGAGAAAAACAAAAATAATACGTATAAATAAGTAAGTACGTCTCTTGTCAGACCCTCTTCTGCCCACGGACTGCAGATTTCGTGACCTTTGAATGAATCAAAAGCCAAAACAAACGGCCCACAGCTACCACTTTCAAACTTGGATATGTTGTCACGTTGTAGGAGGATCATTTCCTAGCCTTCTCATGCCTTCTCCCCCCTGCATCAAAGTTGCAATCCCCTTCGATTTGCAAAACTTCAGGATGGCCTTCAGCTTGTCCTCACCGAGCTGAGCATCGCTAGCTGAAGTTTCCAGGGCTGCGGCCAAGGCTCCAGAGAGTTGCCATTCTTCCAGCCCTGCATCCACAGGTCGTGGTTGCCTGAAAGGCATAGCTGGGCATGGTATGATTCAACAGCCACAACCAGAAGTGATGTGCATTGGTGCGGCTCATGTCACAGGCAATCCATCAAATCGACTAAGTTGCCTCGGTTCTTTTTTTAGGGGGCCGAACGTGTATCGTGTATGCATTGTAATAGTTTTTTTTTTAAATAGATTCTATAGTCATTTATAGTCCATATTCCCATCCCCCAGTGGCGCTCAGTCGCCTGGACAAAAGAAGATGCGACCGAAGCGAGACTTCAACAGCAGCAGCGTCTCTTGTAGCACCTGTGCGGCCCAAATTTTGCGCGACCAGCCGAATACGGGTTAAACATCGGGGCAGCCAATCCCACAGAGATGGTACACACAGTCATTTTGTGCCATTGCAATACCAAGACGTACTGAATAAATCTGTGTAAAACAATATAAAACAATATAAAACATGGGTTTTGGGCCCAATCGTCTTGATCCATAGCCACTTGGGACCTGCTTCTTGGGATCCACAGGGGCCTCACATCCCCTGCCTCCATGGTGTTTGCGATATCGCCAGCCAGGATCAGAACGTCCTCTTGGAACCTCGGTGACATAAAAACATCGTCCGTTTTTTCCATCATTTTTTTGGGGCCATCGCTTTTCGGTGGGTTCCGACATGTTTCAAGGGATCATTTTTACCTACTAAAATTCCAAATGGGATAGACGTGGATTCATCAAACTGGTTGAACCCACCAGCCGGGTTTGAATCACTCCCAAATAAAGGCCATTTGATGAAGCTTCTTGTCCAATCAAGCGAAAAATAGCGAACGTGTTCTCCCCAGTATGTCACTACACTTCCTTCCCCAAAACTGCCTCCTGGAAACTCTCGGGGGTCCAAGTCTAAGACCCACTGCATGTTCTCCTTCTTGTCTGTGTGGATATCAGACATGGCCCAAAGCCGCGGGCCCACCACAGGGGGAAGCTTTCCCGCAGGATCTTGGTTGATGTCTTTGGCAGCTATTCTTGCCAGCAGCTCTTTGTCTTTCCTCAGCACGAATAGGATGTCGATGCAGAACACCTAATTACCTCACAATAACAAACAACATCTATCTTCAAATCTCTTGCCTCAGCGCCAAACTTCCGACAACAGCCTTACGTATCCCCGGAAGAAATCACATCTTCTTCACTATCTTCACTAATCAATATCATCTTCAGAATGCAAATCTACCATAGCAGCTCTGGCAGCCACATCACCAGGTGGCACTCGTATACTCAACCATCCGGTCTCTGGGCCCTCACCTGCCATGCTCCGGTTCATGGTCCCAGCCCTGGGGGAGATTTTGCGCATGGTCTCATGGTCCTACGTTCTGCATGGTGTGCCTTGAAGCTTCTTGAACTGCAGGCGCTCGCCCACCAGATCCAATTCCAGCAGTATTGCGCCATGGCAAAGACGGTCCTTGACACTTTCAACCAAATCCACGTGGAATCTGCACTGAGGAAACCTGTGAAGCAGCCCCAACTAAACACAAAGAGCAGCAATTTTTCGAATTGATTGCTTTTGCTGCTGTGGTGAACCCAATGCTGCAAAATCTGCAATTAGGAGAGAAATTCAGGTAAGGAAAAATGCAGATGGCTTGCCATTGGTTACCCGATCATGTCACATGCCATGAGGAGAATCATCATTATAGTAACCGCTAAAAAGATAGACAAGTTATGACAAGTTAATGTACCATCTATCTCGGTAGTATTTTGCCTTTCTATCTTTTTCGGGGTTGCTACTCGCTACACCTCCTGCATCTAAGCGTCGGCGGCTTCGCTATTCAGACTCTGCCCCTGGCGCACCAAAACGCTGCGACCCAGCACGCGCCAGTGGTCGCCACGCATCAGGCTGCCAGATTCCGATCTCAACGTTTGGGGAAAACGTCCACATAGGGAAATCCTCTTGAACACGTATAGTTTTGCCCTTAGTTTCCGTTTATTTTCCCGGAGATCATTGCAAAAACCACTCGAAACAAGCTGTTGCATGCTACCATATAAGCACAGGTTCGATTCCAGGTGACTTGCTCTTCCACTCCTATGTCAACTGCCGTTTCTCTGTGGAGCCTTTCAGCTGTGCAGCAGGGTGGCTCATTACTCTTCTACTTATATATATATAGTTTTGATGAAGTGAAAGCTGCAGCCGGAATTGTCAACAAAGCATGCAGAACACCAAAATGGTCTTCCCAGCGACGGCAAATCTCACCAAATCTGGTGCCAAAAATGTGGTTCTGCTACCGGTGCCGGGTCATGATTTCCTTCATACCTTGACGCAACAGGCTTCAACCATTTCATTTCACAACCTCCGAAGCTGCGTGGAACTCTCGCCTGATATTGTACAGGGCGTGTCTTTAGCTGCGTCAGACCTCGGGAAGTGACTCCATCACAGCAACTTGAAGGGATGTCGGCATCTGGCACAGCCTTTCAAAAATCTCATCAGTTTGCCCCAACAGGACACCCATGCCTAGCCATGTCAGTCTTGGCATCAGCCGTTTGAATCAACCAAGGATCTCCGCAAAGTACGGCGCTTTCGTAGGTCGGAACCACGTATTTGATGTTGATGAAGGCATCTTCTCCTGCCATGTGCTTGAATGGGACCCCGAGCCGTGCCTCTTGCAGCCAAACCCTGTATGCTAGGGTCATAGGTGTAAACCCTATTCAAACATCAGCCTTGGGCCTTAAAGCCTTAGGTACTCTTTGGGAACCTGACTTGGCATTCAGAAATCCCACATTCAGATTCAGTTAATTATGAAATATTATAAATTCTTATAAACTGTAGATTAAATATTTGCAGTTGAACATTGGGATTTTCACACTTCGATCTGGCACTTGCCAACTGTGTTGTGCCTCCATGCTCCTCCAGAATCTGCAAGGTTTCCTAAGTCAAAGCGGATTTCAAGAACAAAGAGCTTTAAAAGAATGCTAATATACACATACACACAAACACACACACATATAAATATATATATAAATATATTTATAACTATATTAAAAACACATAGATATATGCACGCCGGTACATACCAATTGCTTTTAAAGACCTCCATATCTGGGGAGCCCCAGATGTGGTGACTGGTGATGCCAGTCGCGACTGGTTGGTTAATAGGGATTCCCATTTGATCGTGACAATCACCAATAAACTGGATCACACACACATATATATATACAGAACCCCTAAGAGATCCCTATAACCTATAATCAACCAACAGGGGTTTATTGGGTTTAGCAGCCACTGCTCTTTGTTTGCGCAGTCATGTTTCTGTGATGAGGTCGCCCAAGCACAAGTTCTTGCGCTGACCATAGTCCATATAGTCGCCCATGTCCTATCCATGGCAGGCCTCCTATGGGGACCCCGCGGCCGTAACCAAAGACTCAAAGAGTGAAGACAGAGTCGACATACATACCCTGCTAGCAACATCTGGCAACCAGCTTCCAATCATATTTACGCACATGCGCAATCATGCGCACATGTACGGTAAACACATATACTTTTTTTTGATCAAAGGCTTCTTGCCTTGGCGGGGATGTTTCGGCTTTTGAAGAGCGAGCATGGGGGCCTGGGAGTGCTGTGAAGGTGCCCCTTGGAATCCAATGGTTGATGATCCTTTTCCCTATTTATGCAATTGTTGGGAGCAGATTCCATTTTCAGACCCAAGATACCAAGTCTACAACTGCAAAGTCTTCTCTTGGGGAGACATGGGGAGTCATGATGAGAACATGTGTGGAGAACAAAGAGTAAAATCATCTTCAACATCTACAGTGTAGAGAACTGCGATACCGTAGCCTCTGCTAGGCAGCTACCACGCTCCAGCACTTTTTTCAGCACAGTCAGGCCCAAGCCCAAGTTTCCCAATATCAATCCTACCCATCCAGATTCTCAAGCGGTCATCAAATCATATCAACTGTCAGTCCAAGTTGGGACCCAAACAGGATCTGACGATAATAGGGCACCAAAGCCTGCCAGTGGATTTTGGAAAATCAAAGTGTTTCACCCCTGACAAGGGTGAACAAATATAATCGCATATAATCGCAAACTGCTGGTAGTTTCTGGACCTGATCTTGAACAGGCATGGCGGCATAGCTTCTTTCATTTTGAGAAAGCAACAATAACACACACTGCCTGGGGTGACTAATCTTCCACCGCTTGCCTGCTTGTAGATGTCGAGTTTGGGACAACCCAGGCAGGAGGGCCCAATGTTAACACATTGAAATGCCCGTACAACCGATCTCCCATATATCTCCCATATGATATAGGAATCAGTCGGAACCAAGCTGGACACTATTCCAAGGCCAGGAGGAATCAAAATGCAGCGCCTCTCCAATCATTTCCTGGGCGGAAAGGAGGAGGTGACACATGCTTTGGTCAAGGGGATCGTGACATATCGTGACCTACGGGAAAGCACAACTGACCATTGAAACCAGAAGGTTCCTGAAAGATCCATCAAGTATATCCCTCGAAACCATGGCTGTAAAGCAATAGGGCCTGGTCGACATGTAGATCTGTGATCTATGGCAAAAGCCTCTATCTTATCTTCGAATGGCCCGTGAATTTGGCAGAGCTACATCAACCAGCATCCTGCCCAAATACCTTTGGTTCTTCTCTTCAAGGATCCTTCCTGCCCTGTGCGCAATGTTCCGCCAAGGATCGCCACTGAGGACCAGCTTCTGCAAGAGCTTCAGGGTGGTGCACATGATCTGTGGATCACCTGCTGCAGCACACTTTGGATGTCCGATAGGTCCGATAGGTGATAGACTCATGAACGGTGATAGCTGCAGCCGTAGCCAATTGTGAAGCTGGACCAGTGAGCGATCAATTCTAGCATTGTGGTAGTCTCCGTTCGCTGGATTAATCAACATGTCGAACCTTTGCCTTTCTGATACAGAAAAGTCAAGCATCAAACTACTTGGAGCTGGATACCAATCTTTTCGCTACTTTTTTCCAATGAATGCCGAGTTCACATTGGTGAACAACATTCCCTACGAGCATGACTTCCCCATGACTTCCCATATTTTCCCAATGCCAAGTCGCGAGTGTTCAGTGCTGCCTTCAATGGAATGACCAACTGCGGTACCACCTGGAATCATTTCAGCTGTGGGTTCACAGTGGTGAAAGATGCTGGGTAGATCCATTTTTTAGATTTGAACGATTGATGTTGAATTCGCTTGGATTCATTTGGATTCAAAAGTCAACTCATTTGATTTATGGACAGTTGATGTACTTTTATACATTCATCATTATTGGATGATAATGATAATGAATGATAATGATATTAGGCATTGGAATTATGTGGAATTAACACACCCGCAATGCCATACACCTCTTTTTCATTCGGAATGTAAAAGATTCAGCCGTAAGTCATCGGGGATGGTTATGGAAAAATGGGGTTTACTGCACAACAGTTCTTGAACCACACAATGATTTGTAGGATTCAATGCTAAAGCATGTCTGCAAAATAGTGATCATTTCTGTCCTTTCGGGAAAGTGCGGGTTGTATTAATCACATGTGGAACATATTCAGTTTGATTGCTTCGGTTGTCTCAGTTTCTGGCGCCGGAATATGATTATGATTGATTATGCCTCCTCAAGCCTAACCTTCAAAACAGAAATCAATTATATATTTCTTCTGCCAGAGTTTTTTCCTCAATGTTTGTCACGTTCATCAATGTGATTGTTCCAGAAAATGAATGAAAAGGAGGAAAACGTCTCAGCTGATCTGAGAGAATTCATAGGTGAATTTTTACCTCGACAGTCTTGCAATATCTTTCAATCCTCCATATATACTCATCCATAGGGGGGTTTTCCAAACCGCCCCAAATGATCATCCAAGTGGTAAGCGTCCCCGCTGGCAAGATGCGATCTCCGCCCTTTTCCAGCATGTCATAGGCCCCGGTGACCGCCATGAACCTAGGCTCCCAGTGACACCCAGTTCCTTTAAGTGGCATGTCGGAGGGGTCCATAGACTGGAAGTGCTACTAGTAAGTACCAAGCCCCAAGAAAAACACGATCAGTGCTGTGCCAAGTGTTTCGCCGTCACTCTGCGAGAAGCACTGCCTCTCAAAAGTCTTAAAATTATAGATAAACAGTACTTACAGTAGATCCACTTGAGCACATCTATCTGATATAACTGCCCAGTTTACCTAGCAATTCCTGCCCCATCCTTTCCTGGCTGGGCTTGCTGACCGGAAAGGATCTTCCTTTTCCCTCAGTCCATCGAAGAAAATGGGCAAATAGTGGTGGTAGTCCAATTTCTCCACCTGGGCTACTTTGGCACAGCAAGGGCTGACAGCTTTTCTTGGGGGGGCTTAGAGTTGCAGAGTTCATCATCGCCTTCTGAAGCATCAGTTCCTTGATTTCAGCTGGAGGTTTTGAACCAATCACTGGGTTATTTCCCAGCGCTTCCTGGTCCCTTGTCCGAGCTCCCGTGCGTCCACTTTCCACAAAAGCTTACCTGCCAATTTTTGATGCCACAGTAGAACGCAGTACTTGCAGGTCCATCAGATCTAATAAGTGGGTTACAACCCACATACAGCCGATTATCTGGGGTACAACCCCTCTCTCTCTCTATATCATCATCATCATCATCATCATCCTCATCCTCATCCTCATCCTCATCACCCTCATCATCCTCATCCTCATCATCCTGATCATCATCATCCTGATCATCATCATCATCATCATCATCATCACCATCATCATCATCACCACCATCACCATCATCATCTTCATCCTCATCATCCTGATCATCATCATCATCATCATCATCACCATCATCATCATCATCACCATCGTCACCACCATCACCAGCATCATCACCATCACCACCATCATCATCATCATCACCATCACCATCAGCATCATCATCGTCATCATCATCACCACCATCACCAGCATCACCATCATCATCATCATCTTCATCTTCATCATCATCTTCATCATCATCATCCTCATCCTCATCATCCTCATCATCCTCATCATCCTCATCATCATCATCCTGATCATCATCATCCTGATCATCATCATCATCATCATCACCATCAGCATCATCATCATCATCACCACCATCACCAGCATCATCATCATCATCATCATCTTCATCTTCATCACCATCAGCATCATCATCATCAGCATCATCATCATCATCATCATCATCCTCATCCTCATCCTCATCATCCTCATCATCTTCATCATCCTCATCCTCATCATCCTCATCATCCTCATCATCCTCATCATCTTCATCCTCATCATCCTGATCATCATCATCATCATCATCATCATCACCATCATCATCATCATCATCACCATCATCACCACCATCACCAGCATCATCATCATCATCATCATCTTCATCTTCATCTTCATCATCATCTTCATCATCATCATCATCATCTTCATCTTCGTATTCATATATCTATAACATTCTATAACTGGGTTATAAGTTGTATTATCGTTATATTATGGTTATTAATACTTACTAGTAACATCTAGTAACACTAGTACTAGTCACTTACCAGCGGGGATGCGCCAAGTAACATGCCGACCTCGGGCCACTGGACATGGACAAACCCTACCCAATGCCAAGCTGCCCATGGAACCGTGGTAGATCTGCACTGGCAAATCACCCCGCCTGGCAAGCTGTTCGATACTGATGCTGTTGGAAATGTTGGAATATGGAGGGTTCCGAAAATGGGATTGCCTCCAAATCATGCAGTTTCATAGGATTTTCACAGGATCGTCCATCATTATGAAGCATCCATTTGGGGGTACCCCCATTTATGGAAACCCCCATATCGTTGATCCATCCCCAAACCACTTCACGGATTCCACGGCCAAGGTGGTCCATTGAGGTTCCGGGCTCGTAGAAGACCCTCAACATGGAAGGCTTGATGGGCTTGCGCCTGACACAGCTACCGAAGGTGGGGATATGGTCAGACCGGTCATCTGAATGCACCCCAAGATGTAAAGATTTTGAGTGGCTGTCAGTCTGAAGCAGGCTGTTTTGAAACATCCCTCAACTGTTGCGAATTGCTGGGCGCATTTGTGCGCTTGTTCTGATCCAACATCCTAGAGGGCTCTTGGGTCCAGAAAATGGGTGCCTTATCATCATGTTACCTAGTGGCCCTAGTGACATTGCCACACAATTGGGGGCCCATCATGGCCCATCCACCATTTTTTGAGAAACCACATGGCAAACTCTTGGTGATATAGTATCTTCCATAATGTCCAGATTTTGTTAATTATACATGTTTAGAACATTTTAAAACCATATTTTGGTGGTTTAATCCGTCAGCAACGCTGGAACATGTGCCCCTGCGTGCCTGTACGCCCCTGCTTTTGGAGGACCATCGAATGGCACAGTTCGGGGCCTCAGGTATCGGCGGGATGTCATCAGCGCTGGGCCAATCGGTGGCACTGGCAGTGGTTGACAGATCAAAACGTATCAACACACGCACACACACACACACGCGGATATATATATATATATTCTTTATCCATAACTATGATGTTACATTACTGTAAATAAATAAATAAATCAATAAATAAATATATATATATATACATATATATGAATTATATACATAGAAAGTAAACTTAGAACAAATAATTTTTGTCACCCCAATTCTTGTGGCTCGGTGCTTTTGATGAGGAACTAGTTTCTGTAATCAAGTTCATATCATTTCTTGGTTGATCATTTCCCTGCAGGAGCTCTCCTCCCTCCCCCTTTTTCTGCACCACAGGCCCAGTCATCTTCCAGGCGGTTTCATACGCGCCAGTTGGTCTTGACGGGGCGCGGCTGCGGGGCTACACAATCAGCTGAGATGGCTGCTGGAAGTCTGGCTTGCAACCTGATGCAGGGCTTGGTCGTAACGATGGCTTTAGATGTAGAAATCCCAATCAGTTAGCCCCCAGAAAACTCACATCTGGAATTCCTGAAAATTGCAAGTTTTAATGGTAAAATCACCGTCCAAAGCCAATTTTTACGAGTTCCATGTGATTTTTCAGGGTGTAAGCGCTTGGTGGTTTCTGTTGCAGCTCCAAACCATGAAGGTTTAATTGGCAAATCATGGGGTTCATTGTTTCATGATCAGCAATAACTGCCAATGAAGTCTGATATATATATATAATTATATATATATTATAATTACATATTAATACACGTATCTATCTATCTATCTATCTATCCATCTAGCTAGCTATCTAACTATCTAACTATCTAACTATCTAACTATCTATCTATCTATCTGATAAAAGACTCTTATCGTCCACACTTGGCGTATGGGAACATGTTCAGGAGACTGTTATTTTCAAGTTTTACCGTCCAAAGCTGTCAGTTTTCTGCTACCTTTCCACGAAACCAATTCTTGGAACCATGGCAAGGAATGCCTCAACACATCAGTACTGACAGCCCCACGGCATGCCTGCTGTTTCCCATGCTGGTGTCAAAAAAAAAATATTTGTGAGATTTTAAGGTCACGGTGGTATTCGGAAACTGGCGAGTGGTATTCGGAAACTGGAGGTGGTATTCGGAAACTGGTATTCGGAAACTGGAAGTGGTATTCGGAAACTGGACAGTGGTATTCGGAAACTG
>Ga0126342_10017075_pt1 | contig 12579 bp, 18 predicted proteins | sample Cyp1metagenome_FD_92528 | JGI IMG/M metagenome (GOLD analysis project Ga0126342, IMG submission 92528) | Coral microbial communities from Lord Howe Island, Old Settlement Bay, Australia - Cyphastrea 1 metagenome | ecosystem: Host-associated > Invertebrates > Cnidaria > Coral ...
GGATTTGGATCCCGAGACGCAGGGCGCAGCATGTCACCTAGCTGCTAATGTCAGCTAATGTCAGAGTTACACGGTTGCCCAGTTTGCCCCATCTTAATGTCTCCTGCCGTCTCTGGCTTGTCTGTCTGTCGTGGCTTCAGGCTTAACTTTTTCTAGCAGCTTACCGTCCATGTACCTGGGTGATCCTGCGAATTTGTTCTCCCAGTTTGTCTCTGGCCGTTTCCCTCTTTTGATAAATTGGTTCGTCATGGTTTGGAAATGCTTGGCAAGCATACTCTTATAGCATCCCCGTGCGATTTTTCTCCCAATCGGTTCCAACTTGCCACGTTTCTGCATTGCTTTGACTTAATATATATATATATATATCTCTCTCTCTCTACCAATGTTGAAAGCTTCACTGACTTAGCTCGCGGAGGAACTTTGTGGTCGCAGCCTGCCCAAGGCCTCGTTGAACGGTGAAGAAACCAAGGTTTGTCACGGAAGTCTCGTGAGGACTCGTGCATTCTTGGATGCTGCTGTTCCAGGTTTTGCTGCAACCAAGGCTGCCTTCTGCACAGACATCATGGTCGGTTTCACGAATCAACAGCTACTCAAATAGAGCTACAGTAAATAGTTCAAGGATGTTCAATCAAGCAACCATTCCGCTGCACAATCAATCAACCAATCAGTATAACTAATTAAGTATATAGTTACTGAGTCAGTTAGTTAGTTAGCCCGTCAACTGTCAACTCATCATTTGCCATAAGTTGATCAGTGAGCAAAGACAGCAGTTAATCGTATATGCCCGATCAATTACTCAATCAATAATTGACCTGAGAATCAGCCAAACGAAACACAAAACCAACATCCTTCCAATATGGTCCCTCTTTCCTGCAAACTTCATCACTGTCTGGTTTCAACAGCGCTGCGGCAAAGGGAAAGAGCAGCCGTTGTGACTTCCGGACGAGAGAGGACCGAGATCCAACAATGATGCTTCAAAACCGCTTCCGCATGGACACTCAGGCTTACAAGCGGACCTATGGATGTGAGACCAAAATTGCCCAAATTGATCCAAAATGCGGGTAAGGACGCGCACGAAATCAAAAAGCCAAAAGGCACCAGAAGGCAAACAAAAGCACACTGCCGCCAATGGAAGGTGCATAAAGACAGTCCCAACCACTGCAGCAAACCAACAAAGCCAGAGCTAGCTGAGCCGAATCTACGGAGCATACGCTGAGGCTTGGCCAACGACCTTTGAATGATGCTACCTGGGTGCAAATTCATGTTTCTGTTTGAGTCGGCAAGTCGATCATGTCTCCAGCATCAAATTTCATGCTGAACTGGCAAAGTAAAGGTGAGAGCGGCAACACAGCACGAACCGCAAAAGAGCCAACAAAGCTGGAAAAATTGCAAGGCACCATGCAGGGAAACCAAGAATCCCGAGAATGGAAAACCAAGGAAAACCTGCATCAACTTGTGTCTGAGTAGCAAAGTAATTCCTCGCATTTGAACACCCGTGATCAGTCATCTTTTTTTGCCAGGGCCTCCAGAGGTTTTGCCCTACACTTCGCCAATGCTTTGCAAAGGCCGAAGCACACATCACAAGGAGATCATAGGAGACTGCTATGAAGCCGACAAATTCAACAACACTACACATCTCGCGCCTCTGTTACATCCTTTGGCCATGCTCTGCTAAATCCATTGAACATGTTGGGAATTGTGGGGCCATATGGCGGTCCATGCCGAAGATGCTGTGATCGATTCACAGAGCGTAAGTGGCGCCTGTCCATGAGGGTGAGGGACATAGCTGTGGGAGCTGGATTAGCCTCGTGGCTTTCTGAATTCTATCTGTAGGACTGGTTTTGAAGAGGACCCTTCCTCGAATAGTTGTAAGCGCTTCTTTAGCCACTTGATGTCGTCGCTCTGCTTTGCGTGTTCCTTTGCGTTGGCCTTCGGCTTTTCAAGCATGATCTCGCACTCTTGCGATGTTCCAAGCGTGTCTGCAGACCCTCAAAACGTTGCCCATGCAGTAGTAGGTTAGAACAAGTCAACTGGGTCAGCTGCTGCTCTGATGTCTGCAAGGTAGCGGAACAAGGGATCATCTGAGTCAGCTGGATGGGATGTGGCTACCTGACTACCGGCCTTGCTCGCGATTCCACACCAGCAAGGAGAACCAGGGCATGATCCAGGTGACTTCCAACTTCGACCAAACGCATCCTTTTTGCCATACGTCTAGCAAATCCCACACACGAGATGAGCTTCTGCTCGGATGATGCCATGGCAGGACAAAAGTAGCTACAACGTGCCCAGAGGGCCTCGTAACCAAATGGCTTGAGCCGTAGCCTTGAGCCAAAATGGAAGCCGGCAATCCGCATGAATAGGCGGGAATGTCACAAGCACAGAAGCTAGATTTGCTAAATGCAGCTTGAGCTTCAAATGACCACATCAATGCCTTCAAGCACGTGGCCATCATGCGAACCAGCTTCTGCAGTTCCCGAAGAGTGCGAGTCTTCCGAAGCAGCCGGGATAAGCGAATGATTCTCATGATGCGAAGAATGCGTAGAAGACCCACAGATTCGAACATGCCATCCACCACGTCGCTCAGGATTATCTCCACGAAACCGCATACCACTACCGCGATATCAACTTGGACCTGTCATCTTTAGCAGCTACACAGGACATCATCAAAAACGCAGTGTGCTTGTTGGACAGTTTTTGAGGTACCACTTACCAGCGCAATCCCTGCATCGCAATCTAGGAGTAACACTGCATTCTCTCCCTCTCCCTCTCCCTCTGCCCCTCCCGCTCCCGCTCCCGCTCCCTCTCCCTCTCCCTCTCCCTCTCGCTCTCTCTCTCTCTCTCTCTCGCTTTTCACGGTCTCAATGAATTCAGCTGGCAGTAGGGCATTGTTAGGTACAATAGGATACAATATTGTTTGTGCATGTTCTGCCACAACGATGAAGCGGAAACAACAGTTGCCTGCTGCAGTTGCACAAGCTTCCTGTGCAACCCAATCAGGAGGCGGTGATAGGACACAGGCACAGACCTTCTTGCATGTGTTAAGCTATTCCGGGGCTGACGGGGTGGGCTTGAGACTTCAGAGGCAGTTTGGCAAGCTGCAAAAAGGGTGATTGGGAAGCAAAAGTTGTGCTTAATTGCGACACTAGTTTTGGCAGGGAAGTAACATATATATACAGTACGATGAATCGAAGGCTATTTGTCATTTTGTCAAGTGATATTGGGTGCACCAGCAAGAATACGTGTGAGCGTGTTGATGCTTGCGCGTACGGATATGAGCTTATATATACATATATATATATCTCTCTCTCTCTCTGTCTCTCTCTCGCTCTTTCTCGATCTGTCTTTATCACATTGTGTACGATGTTCCACAGCGGCAGAATGTTCACTTCAATGCATGATCTTAAGCCCGGCTGGAGAGTAGACATAAACGATCATGTCGACGGTATGAAAGCTGAAAACCGTGTCGATAGCTGTGGAAGTTGCACAGCTGTGAGCGTTGCAGCCATGTTGTGCCATGCTGTAATTTCTCCAAGGCACTACCCAATCCTTTAATAGCACCCATCCAGAAACTAGAAAAAACATGGCCAGCTCCAAGGTATACAAAGCCAAGCACACATCGGAAATCGTCTGGGCAACAAGCCCAGCCCGTTTCCCTTCGGCTCTTGCATCAATGTCCCAGCATGTGCAATAGGCATCGATCAATACCACCACAGCCATTGCATTGGTGAAGTATTTGCCTCAGTTCTGCAGTTTCCGGATCCGGAATGCTGATCCGGGGTCGCTAATCTCCTGCTCCAACATCTCCAACCATCTTCACCCCTCACATTGTTTCCAGCAATCAAACATGGCTATAGCAGGGAAATCACCGAACTAAAAAATGGTATATAATTATAAAAAATGGTTTTAATAAGTTTCAATGGTAAAATCATCGGGCATCATCGAGCTAAATGCGCTAAATGGGGGAAGTTCTAGCAAGCCATCTTTGATTGCCAGAGGGCAAACATGTAGAACATAATTTTCACCATATAGGTTTGATCTTTTTAAACCCATTTCAAGCAAGGCTCTTTGGAGGATTGTCGCGGACAAGACTTTCATCTTTCCAAGCAGTCCAATCCCATCGCCTGCGTCGAGTTTGGCCGTCTTGGCTTTGATGAAGTTGCTGTTGACTGCCACACTCTTCCTCAGGGAGAATGATGGAGGATGTGTCCAACCAAACCCGAAAACTGAGGTTGAAAGATGTTCAAAGATGTTCAAAGCTTCGCAAGTACCGAAGCCTTGTGATCCCAAAATATTTTTTTGGACATCTCCAATAATTATTCAAAATCACAACCCAGACTAGACCTACCATCTCAAGATTTCCTCCCTGTGCTCCTGCCACTACTCATGCCGCTCTTTTTCTTGGAGCTCTCCGACACGCTGCGGGTGCTTGAGTAGCTTTGCATCCGAGGGGTAGAATCCGCCCTAAGGGGAACACTGCCACTGCCACTGGCTTCGTCATCTGCCATGGCCGAAAAATGATGGAAACTGTATCAAAATACCGTCACATATCTGGAATTGAATGGAATTGACGTGGAAATCTGCAGGTTGGCACCACGACCTTGCAATGCATCCTTCTGTGGCCAAGACATTGACGCGCTTTTCTTTTCTGCCCAAACACTTGACTCACGATATGCTGGAGCCAAAATTGATGCAGCGCGACCTGTTTTCACAGCCGTTTGACATCTTGACATCTTTTGACTCTGCAATACGTCATGCTATCAAAACAAAGCTGATAGGAACTGGAATAGCCTTGCAAGACTGCCGCGCACGCCAACCTGTTCGATCATGTTATTCATTTGCAGGTCAGAGCCAAGATGAGCTATTTAAGTGAATCTGCATCCTTACAACTTGCAACCAAAGTATCAATGCCGGAATTCTCCTGAAAATCGATCAACTCATGCTTGGGATCTTCCACTACCTCAGACAGTGGCTTGAGCAGCCCGCTACCTTGTGCACCACCGAAGCAGGGACCGTGAAATGAAAGTGGCCAGGCGCACTTTCAACGATCCAAGATGATCCAAGACTCCAGTTGCGGTTGCCTAGTGTTACCTTACACTTGAATCCTACTGGTATAACTGATAAATACATATATATATATAATATATACACATGTATGTATATATATATATACATTATATTGTACATATATATATATATGTATATGTGTATATTTATTATTATTGTCATTATTATTATTTATTACTATTATTGTTATTCTTATTATTATCTTTATATATATATATACGTATATATAATTCCTTTTTTGCATCCAAGCAGCAGGCGTTGGTGGTGGAGTGGGGCTGGTCTGCAAGATTTTGCGAACCTCTTGTGATACATTCTTGAGCGCCTGCGATCCTGTCGCACTTCCAATCGTGAATCATAGTGAATACAGCTGGAGTTTTGGTCAGCTGAAGTCTCAAGCCTCACACATCACAAGCCAACATGGGTCCTTGTTCGTTAATCGCCTTGTCCACATTCCCACAAATCAGAGCCTGTGCGCGCTTGACTGGCATAGAATTCCACATAAATACCAACCATTGCAAGATTGTAAGATTGCAAGACATGTGCGAAGTTCCAGGCAACCAGCGATTTTCCCCAACAACGTCAGCTAATGGGGTCTTCAGCCCAGAATAGCTCCTGTGTGCACTGATGCAGGCGCCGGGTCAAGTTCAACGAGGTTCCGGAGAAGGTTCCAAATGTTCTGGAGAAGGTCTGCAGGGCTTTGGTGCAGAGCCAGGTCAGGTACAACAGGGTTCCGGAGAAGATTCCGGAGAAGGTTCCGGAGAAGGGGGAGGCTTTGGTGCAGAGCCAGATCAAGGTTCAACAGGGTTCCGGAGAAGGTTCAGAAGAAGCTTCCGGGAAGCCTTGGTGCAAAGCCAAGACAAGTTCAACAGGGTTCAGAAAGTTCCGGAGAAGGTTCTGGAGAAGGTTCCGGAGAAGGTTCCGGAGAAGATCGGAGGCTTTGGTGGAGAAGGTTCCGGAGAAGGTCTGGGAGGCTTTGGTGCAGCGCCAGGTCAGGTTCAACAGGGTTCCGGAGAAGGTTCCGGAGAATCTTCGGAGGCTTTGGTGCAGAAACCAAAATCCGGTTCAACAGGGTTCTGGAGAAGGTTCCGGAGAAGGTTCCAGGAAGCCTTGGTGCAAAGCCAAGTCAGGTTCAACGGGTTAACTCACGAGCTGAAGTGTTTCCAGCGTTTGACTTCCCAACATGGTTCAGAAAAAATTGTGAAAAATAAAACGTTGCGGCTGTTGGGGATACCACCGAAGCTTATTCTGTGTGATGCACTGATTTTTCAGAATCCGATTGAGTTGAGTTTCCGGTCCAGAGATTTTCAGAGCGGTAGATATCCATGGAGGCTTTGTGTGATTCTCAGAGCGGTAGATACCCAAGTTATCAAACAGACTCAGAAAATCCCAGAAATCTCTGAACAACTCAGCCCTGTGACCGTCAGCCGCGTGTTGATGATTTTGTCGATCAGTGGCTTCAGGAATTCTAAGACCATGGAAACTTTCGAGCCCGAGAAGTGCAGGTCAGCCTAGACGGCTTGCACGAAAATGTTCGAAGTCTGAAGATGGGGTACACCCGACACTTATACACTTATACAACATACAAACAGCATCTATAACATACAAACAGCATCACAAAGCTAAGGATTTTCCATGAATTTCCAATTGTTTCCCCTTCGGAGATGATCTACATGGTGGGTTTTCGATGGATGTTCGATATCTATGTTAGCTTGCTGGAGGGTATGGAATGAGGTACCCTATTCTCAAACAATCCCAATACGAAGAACAACGAGGGCCAGCGATTCAAGCAGCCTAGACATGCCAGGACTGACCACGGATCATCACGCCTGGATAGAGCCACCACAGTCGTGGGTGTTGATGGCTTTGGGAAGCGGCGGCTGCAAAGAATCTGAAACCTGCAGGGGTCACACCATGTCACACCCCCAGCACTACGAAACATGTCGCATTTACGTATTTCATGAAGAGATTTGCCAACAGTACAATGGACGTGCTTGAGCCTCTGACTTCCGCAACCTACCACACAACCCTCACGGATCCATGTCACTGAGGATCTAGCAATGTCAATGGGGCCACCAATGGAAGAATCCTTCACCTGAGCCACCACCTTGGTGGCCAATCTTGGCAGGGCAGTTGAACTCCTCTAACAGCCGCCGCTCAGCCTGAGCCGCCTGAGCCTCTTGCATCACCGGAGATGTCTGGCAACGCACTTGCAGCAGACCACTGGAGCCGACAGGAAATTTCCAGACCAGACGCCTTAGCGCTGAACTATGCGTAACTGCTTTGCAGATCATCTGCTTTAAGCACAGTTATTAAGCACAATTGCACGTATCTGTGTATCTGTCACCAACTTGGATACAAAAGCGATCTGCAAACGCAATTACACGATTCTTCGAGTGTGAGTTCTAGCACCGTAGGAAACAACTCTTTTAAAGCAAGACTCCGAACTGACAATTAATTTCAATGAGACACAGGCACGAAGATTCTCACAACCGATTCAACCAACTACAGTTACTTCTGCTATCTATGAGGTGGCATGTTTTAGTCTACAATAGAAAGTGAGTGGAACACCCAAGGTGTCTGGAACTCTGAACTAGAACCTCAAACGCAGGCAGTGAGGAAGGGACACACAGGAAACAAAAGAAATTCGTGTTCAGACTTTGAAGGCCGATTTTGCGCTGCCCCTGTACGCCTATATTTTTTGACCTACCGTAATTCAACCTGTCTATAGATTCTATAGCAAATCACATGTGCTTTAACTTTTTAAATGGGTAAATCATCGCTCACAAGTGGCTTATTCTCCGTAGCTGTATTAAATTACCATAGGATGAGTTTACCCACATGTTTACACCGTACCTACGGACATTCTCCTACATCCATTCGCAGCCGCTGCAGTTCGCCAAAGGCGCGGTGATGCTGAGGCCAGACATCCGGGTCTCAGTGTCGATCTTTGCAATCTTGAAGTGCGTGCACAAGCCATTGGTAATGGTGAAATTGAAACCACCTGGGATCCGACAAGCGCAAACCAGCCACAAACCGACCACGAAACCGCTTAACCGCTGAATTACCCCTTTTTTTTGAGTCCTGGATGCCTTTTTGATACTTCAACTTTGCGGGTGACATGGGTGCTTCTGGTATGCTCATTGTTTATTGATGAGCGCTCCAATCAGTAGAATGATATGGATGGGCAGGTACTCTGTTTGAGAAGGGAAACATCGGCCTTCGACATGGGTTTGGTCTGAAAATAAGATACCCTCAAATCCCGTGGGCTATTGATTCTATCTTATCTCTCTATCGCCTTTAGCCAAAGTCTGCATCAGCCTCTCCGGAGGGCAAATGCCAGCGCTCTTCTCTTGCTGCTAATGTTTATGAATCCAAAAAAATCATGATCCCAAAACAGAAGAATTTGATGGGTATATATGGGGGAATCCATTTATGATATGGTTATATGATGGTTTTTATGATATGGGTATATCGGTATATCCTTAAGAAACAGCCAACTTTTTTCCGTGTCCATGTCCCGGTGAAATCTCTGGCCTTTGACCTCACTGATGTCAGGAATTTGGAGCTGCAAATTCCAAAGCCATTCTTCCAGCCAACTCCTGGGCATCGGCATCTAACCGTTAAACGGACAATACAAATACAACAGTAATACATACATACAAATATATATATATTATTATATGCATATAGTATGTATGTGTATATAAATATATAATAACATGTGTATCTCTCTCTCTCTTGTGTGTGTCTGATTCTGTGTGTGTTACATTGAACCATATATAATCATATCTATTCTGTTCTGTCATTTATACTCATATACATACTATATGATATACATATATAATACAATAGATGTAATGTTGTACAAATAGGAGTATGCACCGGCAGCATCAGCAGCCCCATCCCTCGCTTCAGCAATTTCTTCGGCCGTGAAAAAGCTGCAACGTCAAAAGCAACATACATAACATAACACACCATCCGTACAGGTTCAATACAATCAACTCTATATCAGCAGTTCTCAAGTTCAGGACACAATGTTCATCCATACCTAATAGTTTGCCAAGGTACTTGGGTGAGCCAAGGATCAGCTCGTGCTGGCTGTCCTCAGTTTTGGTGCACTTTCTCAGCACATTGCGCCCTCATATGATTCATATGACTGGGTATAATTTACATTAGACGGATTATATTAAGATATATTGAGTAATACTTACTACTATTATGCTAACTATTGCTAACTTAAACCAAAGGACTGGATAACCCCACGAGGCAACTTCTTCCAATAATGAGCACCAAATGTTGTAGGGGACGGGGAAGGAAGGAAAGACAAAGGAGGTGATGGAGGACCGAGAAGTAAAACAAAGTTGTGTGTGACAAAGTTGTATGTGAAAGATGGCGTGTGACAAAGAAAGATGGTGGGTGCGCGTGCGTGTGTGACAAAGTTGGGTGTGAAAGATGGTGTGTGTGTGTGAAAATTGTGTGTGAAAGAGAGCGTGTGCAAAGTTGTGTGTGAAAGATGGTGTGTGAAAGAGAGCGTGTGCAAAGTTGTGTGTGAAAGATGGTGTGTGACAAAGTGGTGTGTGAAAGATGGTGTTTCAAAGATGGTATGTGAGAAAGTTGGGTGTGTAAGTTGGTGTGTGTGTGAAAGATGGTGTGTGAAAAAGGGATGTGAGACAAAGATGGTGTGTGGAAGATGGTGTGCCAAAGTTGTGTGGGAAAGATGGTGTGTGTGAAAGATGGTGTGTGAAAGATGGCCTGTGACGGTGTGTGAAAGATGGTGTGTGACAAAGTGGTGTGTGTGAAAGATGGTGTGACAAAGTGGTGTGTGAAAGATGGTGTGTGACAAAGTGGTGTGTCAAAGATGATGTGTGACAAAGTTGAGTGTGAAAGATGGTGTGTGACAAAGTGGTGTGTGTGTGTGAGTGAGCAGACGGGCGGCGGAGGAGGAGGCGGCGGAGGAGGCGGCGGAGGAGCGGGGTGGTACAGAATCAAAAACCACCCGGCGGACTCGAAACCGACCTACAAAAATTGTCAAATTGCTCACGCAGCGAGACGCCAACTTTGAGAATAAAAACGTCCTCCAAAAAAACAGGTCCTTCTAGTTTCCACGTGTGCACCCTCACAGCACTTTTGCCCCAAAAACGCGCCGAGTAACTTCTGGTGAGTTTACAAGTTCTTCAAGGTCTCTGCTGTATGTTTCATGATGTTTTTCCCCGTGCATTCCCAGCGCCATTGGTAGAGTCTGAGGCACTTCCACAAACTGACGTTCCGTTTGTTCTTTTTTTTGGGAAGGTAAACTGTCAGGAATTGCCTTTTTAGCCCCTTTCCAGAAACCATCAATATTTCCTGTGTGGATCTTTGTCCAGCCTCGCGTAGGAAGTCTTTTGTTACGACTAAATATGCCTTTGCTATGGCTGCAAGCACGATGCAGCAAGGACTTCTTTCGGGCCAGTTTTGGGTAACAACGAGCCCCATCACTGATCAGCAGTGTTTTCAAACCCTTGTGGTTCTTGCCCTTGATTCCTGACAATCCATCTGCTTGATCTGCTTGGAGGATTCTCTTTTGACCTTCAGGAGGTGGTTTGCCATAAGCTTTGGCTGCACAAAGTGGCAGTTCGAACATGTTGACGACCCTGCGCTGTTGACCCGCACGAGGACGTTGAAGCACTGCAAAGATTTGGTAGTAGATGTTGTTGCTGGATTTTGTATCCTTCCACTTGCGAATGCTAGTTGCATCTGCTTCTAGATCTCCTGGACACGTGTAGCGTGTGGCACCGCATCCGTATAGCACGCAATGACATGGACGCTATTGCCCCACCCCACCCCACCCCACCCCAACGTAACAGCAACCCAGACGAAAGGTGTTTTGTGGGACGGTAATGAGCCCGCTGGCAAAAACAAGAACCCCACACAAAGATATGGGGAAAAAAAGAACACATATATTACCATAATCATCATTGAATAGAGACGGGACTATTATACATATCATTACATATCTCTTATGTCTGCTTCAAGCTCTTCTCTGTCAGCCCCTTCTGGATCTTCTGGTACCACCAGGTATCAAGCAGTGGATGCATATGGAAACGCTGTGAAATGCGGAGATCCATGAAATGAAAAAAACATTCAAAGAAACGGTAGTTAGTTCCTTTTTTCAAAGTGCGTTTTCCTTTGTTCCATGGTCATGGGCAACTCTGGTCCCAGAAGCAGTAATGACAACCGGCACCGCTTCTTCTGCAGCTTGCAGCTCGAGTGTGAGCAAAAACCTGGCCGAAAAATCTCTTGAACTCGTCTGACTTCCAATCCACACAGCGCACAAGTGGATACAAGGGGATACAAATGGCAATACAAATGCTACAGCAATGAATGGCTACCTGTAATCTACAAGAAACGCCTCTGAAATCTAATTATATCGAAATCTTTCGAAATCATGGTAATTAATGGCTACCTGCTATGTATAGATTATATATATATAGAGATATATATATATATATAATGGCTATCTGTTATATAATAGTAATTAATGGTACTTGCAGACACTGCACAAGTTGGACAAGCATTGAAGCCAAGCCGCATGGCCACGTGCCATCGCTTTACCATTGCCATAGCCATGGCTTGGCTGAGCAAACTGAAATTTGCTCAGCTAACAGCACAACATAGAACAATGCCAACATATGCCAACAGTCAACCAGGAATATATATATATATGTATGTGTGTGTATGAAACATGTGAACATATACAAACATATCATCTAGATATACCTAGATTCATCTACCAAAGACAGGAACTTCACATGTTTTGTAAAGGCCGAAAGGAAACATTGGAAAGGGTGGCTGCATGAATGACTTTTGTTGGTATTGCTTCTCGTCGCTGGAGTCTTGTTCGGCCACGTTTGGTGCGGGCAATTTGTTGCAGCGTGTATCGCGAGATATCGCGAGTCCACTTTACGCACTTTACATTCTACATTATAGATTAGAAAATGGTAAAATATGATAAGATTATATAGTAATTCTATTATATATATCATATATGATATGTCCCATTAATATAAAATTGTCCTTGCAAATGGGAGCCATCCTGAAACTTGGAGCCCGGGGATGCCCCCGGGGATGCCCATCCAGGTGCCCCTCACATGCCGCTCACCCTGACGCGTTCCCTGCGGACCTTCAGAATGCGGAAAGAAAATGCGGAGCTTCAAGATCAATGACATGTCATTGATATGTCATTGATATCTAAATGATATGTGATATGTTTTGATATCTAATATCAACATATATCAAAATGATATAACACCACGTGTGCTCGTACATATGGGGGTCACATTTTAAGCCTCGGGGGACATCAAGGGACCACAGTGTTTACTTTATTGTCAGTACTAACCATCGGAATCTATATAAATATATATATATATAAATCATCTGATTACAGTACCATCTGGTATCATATGCTATCCTGTGATTTCCATGTTTCCATTGACAAAATTGATTTCTCTGCGAAATTCCTGCAAGTTCGCTTCAAAA
>Ga0126342_10017076_pt1 | contig 12579 bp, 14 predicted proteins | sample Cyp1metagenome_FD_92528 | JGI IMG/M metagenome (GOLD analysis project Ga0126342, IMG submission 92528) | Coral microbial communities from Lord Howe Island, Old Settlement Bay, Australia - Cyphastrea 1 metagenome | ecosystem: Host-associated > Invertebrates > Cnidaria > Coral ...
GTTGTCGTTGTTGTCGTTGTTGTCGTTGTTGTCGTTGTTGTCGTTGTTGTCGTTGTTGTCGTTGTTGTCGTTGTCGTCGTTGTCGTTGTCGTTGTCGTTGTCGTTGTCGTTGTTGTTGTTGTTGCTGTTGTTGTAGTGTAATGTAGTGTAGTGTAGTGTAGTGTAGTGTAGTGTAGTGTAGTGTAGTGTAGTGTAGTGTAGCGTAGTGTAGTGGCAGTGGCAGTGGCAGTGGCAGTGGCAGTGGCAGTGGCAGTGGTAGTGTAATGTGGTGAAGTGGAGGGTAGTGTCGTGTAGTGGGGTTGTAGTTGTAGTTGTAGCTGTCGTTGTAGTTGTAGTTGAAGTTATAGTAATTATTGCTGTTGTTGTTGTTGTTGTAGCTGTAGTAGTTGTAGTAGTTGTAGTGTTGTAGTTGTAGTTGTTGTTGTATAGTAGTATTAGGAGTGTTAGCAGTAGTATTAGTAGCAGCAGCAGCAGCAGTAGTAGTAGTAGTAGTAGCAGTAGCAGTAGTAGTTGTTGTTGTTGCTGTTGTTCTGATTGTCCTTCTCGTTGTCGTTGTCGTTGTTGTGTCGTGTGGTGCGGTTGAACGTCCAGAAATGGTCCAAACATGGGGTGTTTTACCATTTTGACTTCGAGATGTGCTTCGCGCCACAGCCGCGTGCACTTTTTCCACATGGGAACCTCCAAAAGTGCTCCGAGCATGTGGTGTTTTTAGCACTTTGACTTCGAAATTTGCTTCGCGCCACAACGGCGTGCACTTTTTCAACGTCGCAAATTCCAAACGTGTTCCGAACCTGTCAGTTTTTAACACTTTTGACTTCCAAATGTGCTTCGCGCCACAACGGCGTGCACTTGTTCAACATCTCAACTTCCAAAAGTGCTCCGGCGTTGAAGTGCTTTGTGCATTTTGACTTCGAAATGTGCATCGCGCCACAACTCCCCAGATGGCTCCGCACCCGCCGCTACTTAGCGAGCCTACTTTTGAACCCTCCGGAGCCACAAAACATTGGAAAAACACAGTGTTTCGCGACTTTTCTACCTTTTCGTGCACCTGCATCTTCTTTTTTCTGACTCTTTCTCTTCTCTGATCTTCTTTCTTCTGCCTTTCTCTTCTCTGACTCTTCCCACCTCTGCTTTTCGCCTGTCCATATTGTCGGAAGTTTAACTTCTAAACTTGCTTCGATTATCCATTATCATTATCCATGATTATCCATTATTCACAGTTATTCACCATATGACCATGCTATCATTCCTCACATCTCACCGCGCCCAGTTGCACTGCGCATTCTCCGGCAGATCCAAAGGACCACATCGAGCCCCGCCAAGGGCCGTCACCTCCACGGCCGACCGGCCCAGGAATTTGGACCGGTTCGCAGCGCCCACGTCGGCCGCGGCCAACGTGGCGCCCACCGTGAGGGCCAAGCGAAGTGGGAAGGCCATGATTTGCCAAAATTGTGCTTGAGACTTGAACCATAGTTTTATTTTCGGATGTACCCATGATGGAAGCTGATTGAAGTTACTCTCCAACTGCAAGAAAATGAAGATTCGTGAAAATATGCCATATGTGCCTTTTTATCATTCAACACACGGCAGTTTGGATGTTTTTGGCGGCTCCCCCAATCCGAACCCGCCATCGATGGTCAGCTGGTGAATTTTAGCTCGCAACTTTACCCATGTCATGTGAGTTTGAGGTTCTCTGTGTTCCATAAGAAGAAATGTCTCAAGATGGGATATGGCAGTGTGTCAAAACCTTGTACCCCTGGTGAACATTAAATGGATGTTCATCCCACTAAAAATTGTATTCATAGGTATTGACCCACTGCCATATAACTATAACATAACTATAACCATGTATAACTCATTGAGTTAGCCATAAAATGGGGAACGCATAGATGAACCATGGGATTTTGAGGGTACCCCATTTGCCGAAACTCACTGTTTCTAAAAATATTGGGGGTTCCCTTTTCGCCGTTGGTTTCCTGAGTAGAAATGACAAGTAACTTGGATGATAACATCTTCATCCCAAGCCAGTCATGTCGTATAGCTATCCATAGCCCTAGAGTCCAATGGGTATATAGTATATCATATCCATCAGTGGCAGCTTCTTCATACGGAAAAGAATGATGAAAAAGTAGATACCGTGGGATCTCAGACAAAATTTATCTGAGTCCCTGGTACTTGGCTCCCCAACTGGTTCCATCGCCAACTCCGGCCACATCTTGGACCGAAGTTCGTTACCGTCGTTAAACCGGTCGTTGAGGCCGCCATCGGAACGCCAAGGCCGCGGCCGCGGCGCGGGAACTTCCGGCCATGGCCCACCTGACAGTGGCAGCCAAAATGACTTAAGCGAAATTATAGGGATTTGAATCATGCTTGACCCTCTGGTAAACTAACATAACTATGGAAAATCACCATTTTTAATGGTAAAATCCACTATAAATGGTCATTTTCGATAGCTATGTTAAATTACCAGAGGGTATCCTCTGTATTCAGAGGGTCGGGGTGTGTCTGAAATCGAAGGATACCCCGCAGTGAAAAGGCCAATTTGATGAGGAAAATGAGGCGTTCAACCATGGAATTTGGGGCACCCTAACTTCACGCCAACTCGTAGGAGTTTATCATGTCCAATAAAGTCATCGGGGAGTATGAATATCCAACGTGACTAGTTCAATATAATGACCAATAAAGTAAAGCCAATATCATCGGACTTCAATACAATCATTATGAGAAATAAATATATCATTGCAAATAGAAAATCGTGAATTGAAAGGTAAGTTTTTGCAAACTTTCCGATGGGTGACGCTTTTGGACGGCCATGAACAGGTTGTTGGTTAATCGCTGGCAACCGAGCCAGCCCAGCTAATAAGTTGTCCCAAACGAAAGCTCCTTGCCATTTTGTTACCCCCAAGCCGGCGCATTCAGGTAAATCTACTATAGCCCAAGATGTTGGTTTAATTCAAAATAATCATGATATTAGCAACAACAATAGCAGAAATAAATGTAATTATAATGATAACAATGGGAATCACAATCCAATCATGATCTCAAAAAGTTATCATAATCATGGCAATAATGTGAACGCTGGATTAATACACCCCTAGGCTGTTTAATTGGGGGTGGTACCATTCAAGTATCAGATCATCACTATATTTGGGGAGTATCCCTCCTAACTAATAAACCATGGTTTATTCATCCAGGGTTGACACTAATAATCATCCACCATGTTTAAAGGGTAAATCCCCATAAATCATCTATCAATCCGTCATTTTTGCTATGTTGAATAACCAGAGGCTTTCTTTGCAATGATAATCATGCAATATCATGCAATGATACCCTCTGGTAATTTAACATAGCTATGGAAAATCACCATTTTTAATGGGAAAATCCACTATTTCTATGGCAATTTTCAATAGCTATGTTAGTTTACCAGAGGGTAATCATCATTTTGCAGCTGAAATCCAGCTCCAAAAACGGCTGTCCCAAACACCCTGCTGTTCCATCTGCTTCTCCATGCGCGCGGCGAGCGATGCCAACTCCTCCTGCAGATGCCCCAACCCAATGGGTCCATAGGACCAAGCCAAAGAAATGGCCAGTTTTAGCAAGATTTAAGCAACAGAAACGGAGGAGTTCACCAAAAATGGTGAGTTGGAGACGTATCCAATCAAAATTGGAATTCAACCAGCGAAAAGTGCAAGTTAACCAGAAAGCATGGTTCGTTTTGTCAAGCTATTTTAACAACCAAACATATGAATACCAATGATGTAACAACAAGAATGTGGTCGTTGAAGCGACGATAATGATAGGGATTTGACACACAAAGAGGATTTTAAACTAGGCATGCATGGTGAAAAAAAGCCAGTGGCCAAACCCCCTGAATTCTGGGTCGCGGGTCGCTGATGGGGAATCATTCAGGAAACAAGGTGTTTTAGATGGATACTATTCGGGGTACTCATCACCAAATGTTCAAGTTTATGAGCGTTCATGTATTCATGGAAACAGAAAGGATGAATTTGCAGTACCTGTTTGAAACGGACTCTTCATGACGAAGCTGAGATATGCCGCCCCTAAAAGTTTCCTCTTGTTATGATGCATGACATAAAATGCCATGTTTTTTCATGTATCGGCTAAGAATTAGGCCACCAACAAACCAAACCAAGGCCTATCCGGTCGTATATCCTCCGGTAATCTAACATGGCTAAACCAAACGGGCAAAGGCTTGGATGGCAGACTGTTGGATTACCGGTTGTGGTTTGGTACTTGGATGCTGGCATTGAACAACAAGACTTATAGACATCCTAGATTCCTAGATGTCCAGTGCCATCTATCGTGCTAAAATATCTCATTATATCCCATCTATAAGTGGTTCTAGATGCACAGCATGATCATTGAATCATCAAGAGTCCGATAGTCCCCGTACCCATTTGCAGCTGTGTTGATGATCCCAGTTGTAGCGATTATATCATATCCTCATTTCTCTTGGTGATCACTGTGTTTTGCACCCATTATATATCCCGAAAAATGGTTTGTCTGGGTTCCAATGTTCCTCATTTTGCCTGAGTACTTCACCATTTTCCCTGACAGAAGCAAAACCCCTATTGATATCCTGCATATATTCCGTTCTATTCCCCCTGATCCCCTCCCCTTTATATTAAACATCCCCTAAATGGTCCCACTTTGGTGTAAATCCCCTACGAAATTTACGGGATCTCATCCGGCGCACCTCCAGCAGCACCCTCCGCAGCCGCGGAAGAACGGCGCGGAAAGGCGCCGCGGCCAGGGACCGCAGCAGCGCCTTCCGCGCAAGGCGGCTCTGAGGCATCCCTGGCCGGGGTCCAACGGGAGGTCAACCATGGAAATAAAGAAAAAAACAACATCTGTCGAAAGTCAGCAAGTAGCCAACCACATTATTCAACTCATACCCCAAAGAACAGCCATTCCCGACTCATCCCCGGTCGCCGCGTACCTTTCTGCTGCATCTCTGCTATCAGTACCAAGGACAGCTGCCACAGCTGAGCATCTGCTGCTGCTTTCAGAGCAGCTGTGTAGGCCTCAAGCCATAGCTACCGGTAGCGGATTGCTGGATCTTCACTGGTGCCAAACGTATAGAATGGGGGAATGATCTATAATTTTCTATAATACCATCTGGTTATTTAACATAGCCATGGAAAATCCCCTATAAATGGATGTTTTAATGGGAAAATCATCTATAAATGGGCCATTTTCCATGGCCCTGTTAAATAACCAGAGGGTAATTCTTAACAATCATACCATTCCCCCATTCCCAAGCATGGACAGATCCACCTTGGAAGTTGCACGACATCCCAGGGGAGTTCCTCTGCGAGAAATTCGTTGACCTTTAGTCCCCCCAGGAGATTTCAAAGTTTGGCAGATGAGTCGTGATAGAAATGTCAGGTCTGTTCCCACAACAAAAATATCGAATTTTAATGAATTAAGCTCTGAGTTCTTTCTTCTTTGGAATGCCATGCCTATTTGAAAACCAATCAGGATCATCACACAGTGCTCCAAGACATTGAAGGACTCAACATGCCTACAAATCTGTCCTAATCTGTCCTAAAATCCTTGCTTAGCTGGAGGATGGTGCCCGCCAGTTATAAGTTGCTTTTTAACCCCATCTGAATATAATATAATTGTTTGCGTATCATACACTATTCTTATTACAGTTATGTTCACCAACTTAGCTAGCGAACTGGGGCCCAATCCTGTGGTTGCGTTGTACCAGCTGAGCATCCACACTGCAGGACCCCCTTCCTCTCGTTCCTGGGCACGGTGATATGGGTTTAGGAGGAAATTACCATGAAAAATGGTGATTTGACCACAGAAATGTGGATATCATGGGAATATCATGAGATATTATTTGGATGTGACAAGTTCAATGGATTGGTTTTGCTGGAAAAAATATAGGAAACCATGGATTTTACTGCCAAATATAGGGGTGTCCTGCAGATGTTCCATTGAACTAATTCTGAGATCCCAAAAAAATGTCCCATGTTTAAGCATACTCATTTTGTTTCGAGCTATATGGCAATCCCTGGCTAGAAACGACCTCCAGCATCGAGGCTCAAAAAGTTGCACTGCCAGAAAGGGCCGCCCAGCACGCTGCAACGCTGCCAGAGCAGTGGAAAAGCTGCTGTCATCCTTAGTCTATCCGGTGTGCTTCTGGGGATGGGTCAAAATTGACCCAGGGAACCACAAAACTTGGTGATTTGCAGTCCGATTATCCCACTTTAGAGTACCCAAGCTTGCTTTCATACCAATCAAGGAGAAAGCTTATTGAACCGAATGAAAATGGGGATACAATGAACCTTCAGCTAGGATGCTTCATTAGTATACATGAATGATATCAAGAAGGCACTGGTTGGCCTTCAAGTATCCCAAATGGTACATGCGGTAAATCGATATCAATCAGCTGAATATTGAATTCCAGCAGATCCACCCCATGTAGATTCGAAACCACCAATCATGCATTGCTGGTTGGGGGTTTCGAATCTATCTTTCGTTTCCATCCCAACCAACGTGACGCTCATTCTACAATGGCTTTTCCTGGGAGACTCAACCCTCAGCTAATCATTGGATCAGGCTTGAATTAGCACCGTTCTTCAAGAACTATCCCACTTGTACTTGGTAAATAGGTATTCCTCAGTTATGAATGAGACAAACCCAGGACACAGGGGTTTGTCAACCACCTGTCTTTAACACTTAATCGCTGTCTTTAACACTGACCCTCTGGTTATCTAACAGTTCGCCATGGAAAATCACCCTGCTATGAAGAACGGTAAACCATCTATTTCTATGGGCCATCGAAATCCCATGGCTATGGGTCGTCATAACCGGAGGCTCATCGTGTTGGTCAAAGCCCATGGTTCTCGGTGAGATCCGCTGTTTGGTCATCTGCAATCCCCATCTTTGGTGCGGAATCCCCACGTTTCGGTTACTTGGCAATCGATGAATGTTCTCCGTAAACGGACATTTCGTATATGGGAATAAAAACTTGGAATCTCCGGAATCCCCAGGAAACCCTGAAATGTGGGTACTCCCAAATCATCCAAATGTTCCTCCGATTTTTTTAGTTTCGAAACAGCCATGGTGGTTTAGGGCACCCCCTATTCTATTGGCGAAATGCCCATAAATTGCCTAGTGAATTACCAATTTTGCATTGGTTATATCCACACTCATTCTTGATGGTTCATCCCTATTAATCATTATCTTTTTAATTATGGTTATAATTCTTATCTTTAATGTTTCTTTTGTTATATATTTTATCATCATTATTGGTTAGTTATTAACCCATATGATCACCCGCCCACGCTGTTTCTGCTGCTCCACCGACTGACATCCTCCACCAAAACTCCTCCAAGCGGCTGGCTGCAGCTCAGCCCTGCGCATGGCGGTCAGCAGTTCTAGCACCTTCGGGCAGACGACTGGCGAATGTGGTTATGAGTCAAACGGCACCCGGATTGTTACATGGTACCCCAAGTTATAGATGGCCAGATGGTTAAAAGATGTTGAATCTCCCAGTCAAATGTCAATAGTAGGTAGATGGTGAATAGATGTTTATTCTCCCAAATATGGGAAGTTCAAAGGTTTTGACTCATCCCCAATGTGGTAGCACTCAAAAAGTGATGTCAAAATGTGGTGTTTATCAACCCAGCGGTGGGGGGGGTCAATCCACAAACAACACGATATATGATATCACCAAGAAAGGGAGCGTCATCATCGAAAACGGGACAAGTGTAAAAAAAAAATACACCAAACCGAACATCTGATTAAATTGATCTAAAGTTGTTTAATTTATTGACATCGCTTGCCGGATTGGGATTCCTTGGCACAGTCAGCGTAATCCCTAGTAATCCCTGGGTACCCTTTTCCTCTGGGTGCATGACTAATTGGTGAGTGTCAGTTGCTCACATCATTGGTCTGGGGTCTAAATCCAACAGTGGAAATAGGTGGAAATCCCCATATCATCGCCATCAAACATAGCCCGTTTTCCCATTTGATGATATATACAGCCGTTGGTTGAAAACGGTTTCCCTACTATGCGTTGTCATAATCCCCAATAAACATCAATAAACTAGGTTGTGTAGTTGTATAAGTCCCAACACATTAACCAATCAACCAGGGTAATCGCATCCCCCTAATGTTGAACACCCTCATTCTATGGTCCCAATGATGTTGAAAACGCCAACCAAAAACCATGGTAACTCTAGTGGGTGTTTAAGATGAACAGGGGGAAGGGATTATGTACATCAACTATTAACTATAGTTGATTTATAAACCAATTTACCATTATGTACCATTGTTATATATATATATATACATATATATACATATATACATATATACATATATACATATATACATATATACATATATACATATATACATATATAATATATATATAATATATATATATATATACATACATACATATATATATGTATATATATGAGTTATTAACCACTTAGTAATGGCTTATCCGTTTTTTTCGGCTCCGTTCCAGCGGCTCCCTTCGCCACCTCGATCCAGCGGCTGGCGTTACGACACGCCGCCAGCGCCGCATTGTACGTCACCCGATCCGCGGAGGCACCGGAGGCACCGCGAGGGGGTTCCGCCGCGCTCTCCGCTGCCCTGGTGATGTGGTAAATGTGGGAAACCATAGGAAAACCATAGGAAAACCATAGGAAAATGGAGGTTTACCCTCTGGTAAACATACAAAAAGCTATTGAAAATGGCCATTTATAGTGAGTTTTCCCATTAAAAATGGTGATTTTCCATAGTTCTGTTTAGTTTACCAGAGTATAACCATCTGGTTGGTGGTGGACCTACCCCTCGGAAAAATATGAATTCGTCAGTTGGGTTGATAAAATTCTCAATATATGGAAAAATAAAAGCCATGTTCCAAACCACCAATCAGTCAGCAATCTTTGGGGGATTTAAAAATTTACCATGGTCAGTCTGTGATTTTGTCCACTAAATTGATAGACATCTTGTGCTGCTTGGCCGGTGATTGTCCACTCATCCAAGGTTGGGGATGCTGGGATCATGGAATATATCTGGCTGAATGTCATCGTGATTCACTAAGAAGGGGGATTAAGAATTAACAGATAATGATGGATACAATCCCTATAAATGATATAATTCCGAGAAATGATGAACCTAGCTGGATTTCATCATGATTCACCGGAAGCTATAATTGAAATGGGCAGTTTGGGCATTATTCTCCTTACTACAACTCATCCAGATCTTTGGCCTTACCACGGAGGACCCCTGATGTCTATATTTCCGCATGCGAAAGCCTGCTTTAGTACTGGACCTATGAAGTAAAGTCCCGTATATTTTGGACCTTCATACTGTCCACGATGGTTAAATCATGTTAAACCACATTTTCTGATGGAAAAAAAAACCTCATGAATGATAAGATCTCTGATAGATGTTTTATTTGCGAATTGAAGGATCCCAAAACCCAAGGTCGCCGTGCCTTGCCAGCAAAGCTAGGGCGGCGGCCCATTCAACAGCTTCAGCACCTGAGAGCATGGAGAACAGGGTTCATTGAGATGTTGTCGTGGAAGGATCCATGCATATTTACAAATGAATGCATGAAACAAAGAATACATACACGTGTATATGTATATACATGTGTGCAAACGTAATGTAATGAAATGTAACGTAATGAAATGTAATGGTAAATGTAAGGGCAAATGTAATGGTAAATGTAATGGTAAATGTAATGGTAGATGTAATGGTAAATGTAATGGTAGATGTAATGGTAAATGTAATGGTAAATGTAATGGTAAATGTAATGGTAGATGTATATAATGGTAAATGTAATGGTAAATGCAATGGTAAATGTAATGGTAAATGTAATGGTAAATGTAATGGTAAATGTAATGGTAAATGTAATGGTAAATGTAATGGTAGATGTAATAGTAAATGTAATGGTAAATGTAATGGTAAATGTAATGGTAAATGTAATGGTAAGAGTAATGGCAAATGTAAATGCAAAATGTAAATGCAAATGTATTATAAATGTAAAGTAATAAAATGTTATGCTATGTTATGTTATGTTGTGTTGTGTATGTATACAATGTATGTCATGTATGTGACGCATGTAATGCATGGTAGTGTCTGTAATGTATGTAATGTCTGTAATGTATGTAATGTACGCGAGTACGTGAGTACGCGAGTACCTATGCACGTACGTAAGTACGTACATATGTATGTATGCATGTGTACGTATACATACGTATGCATGCATGCATGTGTATGTCTGTGTCTATGTCTACGCGTATGTCTATGTCTACGTCCATGTATGTCTATGTGTATGTGTATGTGCAATTGTATGTGTATGTATGAAAAATGTGTATATACAATGTGCATTTTTCAGTTAAAATATACATAGATATGTATGAATTTATATATATATATGATACACAATAAAGATCTGTACGTTCCATATATTGACTGGGTAAACCTACTCGCTGCTACTTGTCATGTGCTGTGCTTGCGAGGGGCAGTTAACCAAAATCCACCAAGGCCGTTCGGACATGCGAATGCCATCTCCCAAGACCAGAAAGCTATGGACTGTTTTTCTCACTCACTTTACTTGTGAATTTTGGGACAAAATTCATAAAGTAGTTCATATTTGTTTTTTTCGCTATACAGCAACTCATAAATGTCATAAATGACAAAAAAAAAACATAAAATAGTTAAACTCCAGCATATGCGATATAGTCTGCCCCTTAAATATCTTGGTTGTTTTGGGTTGGATGACCACTTCTCCCCCTGTGGCGCTGCATCGCTCCGCATCGCCGTGGCGCATGCTGTGATGCTGGCGTTCCAGGAGACTGTGCTGCGTGCTTCGCCAAGGGTCTCCAGCCTCACCCGTGGAAACACAGTTTAGGCAGCAAAAATGGGGAGGTTCACCTGGAAAAGTCGCGATTTAACCAACAAAAAATGTGGTTTAATCCTGACAAATCATGATTTAAGTAACACCATGATGATTTGGGGATGGGTCAAAACCTTAAATACCAAAATTTTGATGGTGGTGAACATCCATTTACAAACTACTTTGATATTCGCCAAGGGTACAAGGTCTTGACCCACACCCCATTTAATGATAAGAAATAATCATTTCATTTAACCAACAACAACGGTGTTTCAATCACCAATAAGTCTTGAATATGGGGGGTTGTAACACTCTGGACAACCAACACCAATCGGGGTCAAAGCAATAGCTAGAGCCCGCTCCTACAATCAAAAGGCAAGGAATGGTTGCTGCCCAGAACGCTCCAAAATTGTGGAAGAATGTGGAAGATCTATCTGCTCACCTTGAAATGAACCGCCAAGTGGAACTGACCAACCAGTTGAACGGTTATTTGATTACATATCTTCACCCACCCACAGACTTCATCTCTCAAGTGGGACTTGACCCCTGACCTGCTCACATAATCTGGCCAAATCATGAGATTTCACCGGCCGTCGATAAACTCAGAAACTGCTTGTGTGATGATTTTCAAACAACATTACACCAGCATAGGCCCCAGATAGCAAAAACATATTGTGTTCTTGTGGCGACGTATCAGATGATGTGGACACGTCTTTTTCCGCCGGGTCTTCCAGTGCAAGCCGTTGCTGTGGACCAGTCTTGCTGTTGCTGCTGCTGTTGTTGGTGCTGCCGCTGCTAGCTACTAGTGTTGGCAGTGACTGTTGGATTGTTGCTGCAACACTGAACAATCGCAAGGGAAACAGAAGCATGACCCAAGGCAGACATAAACATCCCGGCGGGTGGGAAACCGCGCTAGCGTTTTAAAAAAACTGTCTTGGCACTCCGTACGCATTTTTAGATCAATATTACCCTAAGTTTTCCTGGGGAAAATAAAATCACTATGAAGGAAGGACGTGGTATTTACAGGGTTTTGTGCCCCTGGGATTTTGGTCGCGATTTACTTCTGCTCTGGACGTCTCACTTTTCCGAGCGCGTGCTTAGAGCGTGACCGGTGAGACTCATGAAGTCTTTGCAATTTCCATGGTGCCATCGCCACTGCCAAATTCGAATTCCTTGATGCAACTGAGGATTAACAGCCCCACCTTTGCGTGTGCTCCACGAAGCTGACACTGCAACTTCGGAAACTTTCCACATACCATCGATGCCACCGGTGCAATGCAATGTACCCCATGTCTTCTTCCTTTTGATGCAAAAGATTCCCTCACTATGATTGCAAGCTTCATGAACGCAAGCATAGCATCACGTGTGTACGCAAGTCACATGAACGTTATTACCCCACCCCACCCCACCCCACACAAGCCCCAACCAATGACGCAGCAGCAGCGTAGCATCATGTGTGTGCGCAAGTCACATGAACGTTATTTCCCCGCCCCACCCCACCCAAACCAATGATGTAGCAGCAGCGTAGCATCACGTGTGTACGCAAGTCACATGAACGTTATTACCCCGCCCCACCCCACCCAAACCAATGATGTAGCAGCAGCGTAGTATCACGTGTGTACGCAAGTCACATGAACGTTATTACCCCGCCCCACCCCACCCAAACCAATGACGTAGCA
>Ga0126342_10017077_pt1 | contig 12579 bp, 14 predicted proteins | sample Cyp1metagenome_FD_92528 | JGI IMG/M metagenome (GOLD analysis project Ga0126342, IMG submission 92528) | Coral microbial communities from Lord Howe Island, Old Settlement Bay, Australia - Cyphastrea 1 metagenome | ecosystem: Host-associated > Invertebrates > Cnidaria > Coral ...
AACGGCTTCGCCTTCTCCACGCTGGATGGCCGGGAGGCGATCCGATGTGGTGAGTTTTTGATGATTTTCATGAGAAAAACCATGGAAAACCATAGGGAAACCCATGAAATATATATATATATTAGAAAGGGGACTGACTTATCTGATTTTGATGTAATCTGATGATTTTTCTATATTTTGAATAGCACATAAATGGGGTATATTTGATTGACTTTTGGGTCGGCATTGGACTACTGTAGTTATCAGACTGATCAGATAGTTTTTTCTTGCTAGCTCTCACCTTTGTAGTTTTAGGTTCCCACCTTTGCATTGATCGTTGGGGAGCTTTGATGGGCGCTGCAGGCGTCAGTGTCTCTGTCACCTTTTTCGTTGATCAGGAACTGCCGCTTCCAGTCACTTGGGTTCTTTTAAACTGGAAGATTTGGAACTGAGCCAGCAAAGTGGAGGGTGATCCCCGCAGCTCGAGAACATTTTGAATCACTTGGACTTCCTAGACTGGATCAACTCTTGTATTCGTGCTATGTTGAATGTTCCAAAAGTATCCAAAAATGGCATTGTACTGTAATGTTTTTCCAGTCAAAAGGATCCTGATACGTCAAAAAACTCGGGAATTTGATGGATGCACGACGCGCTATAACGTGTTCATCTAAAGGAGGCGAAGGAGGGATGAATCATATCTCACCATTTGGCCAGTTTTTGTTTTCTCAAACCTCTACGCATGTTGGATCACATTTCTTTGCTTCGCCAACCTGTGTTGATTGCTTTGGACAATTTGGACACACTTTCAAACTCGTTACCACAAAATTCCGTCAGCGGTGATGGTACCACCAAGGTCAGGTGAGTGTGCTAGACTCAAAAGTTTCAAGGCGCCTGCGGTGGCCATGGTTCAGCCATGGGGCTATGGTGAACCCAATACGATTAGGTGATTCACTGGTGAATGGAATAAGAGTGGTTTTATGGTTGGCTTTGCGGGTGGTCCAACTTTGGATCATTCTGCAGCTAAAGCTTAAGTTATTTTCTCCATATTTATCCATAACCCCCACGGTGAGCCATGCAGGTTTCTTTGCAGGAGCCAGACCCATGCTGTTACTTTGCTGTGCGAAGTACTCAAGAAAGGGAAGCTGAGGAGGACTGCTCACGAATGGGCCATGCAACCTGACCAACTCTGAGACGCTTCACTCAATTCACCAACTTCTCTTCGTTCTGACATTCTGTTCTGAAAAATATCTCAGCATATCTCAGCATTATCTCAGCAATTCTCAGCCTTCAGGAGCGTTCGGAATGGGTGTTAGGCCTATCCCACACCATTCTGCTGATCATCGACTCCTTGCTGCCTATGGCGGAGCTCAGCTGCGACCCTTTGCCTGGGATTCCAAAGACCTTCCGGCGGTTGTTGGCAGGTTACCTCATTCACAGGCGAAGCTTGGGGTCATAGCCGCTGTGACAGTGGTGAAGTGGATTCAATTGATTCAATTGATTTGGATGAAGATGATGAAGGAATCAAATGATGTTAGCGCACTATTTTGACAAAAAATGGATCGATGGAAGGACACCTTCTCCATGACGATACATGGCTTGATGTTCCCTACTGGTATAGTGATTCCTTTGTGTCCTTCCTTAAGCACAATCTTCAGTGCAGCAAACATCAGCAAACCATTGATTTGCAAAGTTAATTACTGAATATTCGGAACTCTGTACTAGAACCAGATTGAACACGCCGCGCAACTATCATTCCGAAACATTGCTGATTGCTGGATTTTGTATATTTATTATTCATGTGCAAATGCTGCAAATGCGCAGGTTTCTACCGACCATCACTGCACTGCACGGTTGGTAGACATAGGATTATAGGTGGAATTGTTTTGTGCATCAAATCACTCGGACTGCTTGAACGATATGCCAGGGATGACCCTGATGCGCTATCTGTGGTCTATTGTGAGCTCCAAGCTCCCGTTGGGCCTCGTGCCAGTATTTCCAGCATGATTGCTTGATTACCATCATTGTCACACTTGTGACAATGCAAAGCTGTCGCAGAAAAATAGGTTGCCCAAAGGTGCAACACTACTAGCCATGGTATGCCATGGTCAGCTTCAGACACAAGGATGGAACCGGAAAGGTTGGCAGACTTTGGGAGTAAGTGACGACAAAATACGACAAAGCGAGACAGCCAGGCTTAGTGATCTATGAGAACGACGCTTGCAAGAGCCGGCGGCTCAGGATTAGCCCGTGGTTGCAGGCTACTTCTGCAAGACCTTGATGTGGAGATTGTTGCATTTCCTCCTTGACAATATTGATATCTATGCCAAGCATATCCGAAATTGATCGCAGTCAAAGTGAAAAAATGAATCAGCTCTTATTTATGAATAAATGTTATCACGATTATCATGATTGAGCTGATTTTGGACCAGTGTCTTGGCGTATCCCGGAGATTCCCCGAGCCTACCGCGACTTGCGACTTGCAGGTCCCATCATGGAGATCCCGATCTTTGAATCTTCTGCCGGGATGCTTGGAGGGTTGCCAAGATGTCAAGTGGATGAGAAATTAATTCTCGGATGCTGCTAGAAATGGGAACGAACCCGAATTTTTCAATTGTTTTCAACTTTTTTCATGGTCTTAAAGATTGGAGGGAGCACAGCATTTGATGAAGAAACCTGGAGAGTACCTCCAGCGTCTCCGTTCTTCATCCGCGCAGGCCCAACTGTAAAATCATCTCTGTGAGGTGTGTTGCGATGTAGTCGGCATCAACTGCAGCTGCTTCGTGGTTGAAGGCTGGGGTTGAATCTGTTTTGATTATCTTGGATCAGTGGATCAGTGTATCATCAGTTTTTATGTACTATCCTCATATCCAGATCTAGTGATTTGAGTGGATCAGATTTGGGCCTGTTTGAAAATGGGGTATATATATATTATAATATCATATATATATAGTTTAATGTCCCAAAAAAACATCTCAATAGGGAAAATGATGATAAACCACTGAATTTTGGGGTACACTGTTTTCAGACAAACTCACTTCATTTGTCCAGTTCTATCCAGATCTATCCGGATCCAGAAGACATGTCCGCTGTGTCCGCTGTTTTTAGGCCACCATTTCGCATCCCAAAGCTCTTCGGAGCGGAAGCTTTGGCTACGAGCTCTCAGCAACCTCAAGGCAAGGTGCTGGTGGACCTGAGTCGGGTGTGGGGATTCAAATCGTAATGACTTAAATTTGAGGTAAACTCAAATTTAAATGGAAAAGTCGGAAAAGTGGATATTCTTGGGTTCGTTATGAAAGTTATGAACCATGGGCTTTTTTTTGGATGAATGGGGCGAACCCTGCATGTTTTCCATGTTTGACCATGTTTGACCCATACAGTGGAGGTCAAACTCCAAAACAAAGCTCCGGAGCCCACACAAGATGAGTTGGGAAGCCTGGTGGGAAAACGAAACACCGAATTTGCAGCATCTCATTTGCTGAGTTTTTTGTGCGAACCCAACAAAAATGCACTAAAGGCGCTAACATCATACGTACACACACGACCACAGAATAGCATTATGTATATATATATATTAAATGTGCGTGTGTGATGACATATTATATTAAATTACTAATGAAGTCATATTACATCGACCCCATGGGTACATGTAGGCAACCACGACGACCAAGCCCCGATCGGAAGTCGGAAGTCGGAAGTCTGATAGACCAAGGCTTTTGCATTTTCGCTCTGCCATTCGAGAGAATATCCGCACTCTCCAAGCAACACAAGAGTCTAGGCAGGATGCATGCAATTGCAATGCCTCACGGGTTTCAATCTCCGAGTTTCGAGGAATTTGTTCGTCGTGCAGGATTGCGCGAGATCCTCTTTTGCGGCTTCTGGAAAAGCACAAGTCTCAGTAGTGTTGGACTTGAATAGATATCTTGAGTTGCTGGATACAGTAGAAATTATTGAGGAAGATAATCATAATGAAAATTGATTAAGAAAAAAACATCATACATACATTTGCAAGTGAATGAAGTACAATCATCGGAAGGATGATACTGATGATACAAGACAAGTAGGACCAAGCAGGAACAATAGCAACCAAACGACATGTTGCCAATCTCATTTCTCTGTGACAAGTGAAGAGTACACTGCGGCTTAGTGTCTTTTGTTTAGTGCATTTGCCTGTATCGTCCACTCGGTGTGCTAGGAGGAAGCTTTTCGCTTCCTTCCTTTCCATTTGATCCATTTGCACCCAGGCCATCAAGAGCCTTCCCAACGCGTGACCGAGTCCAACAGGCTGCGTCCAATGGAGATCAGGATCTACCTGAGGCTCCTGCTGAAGATGAAGTCAGGCAAAAGATAGAGCAAGTCAATGGTCACTTGGCAGCTTGGAAGCGGCTTGAAACATGACGACTGGAAGTTGGCCAGTTGGCACTTCAAAACAGACTTGACTATACCAACATTAGTGTTTTTTAATGTTTTTTAGCATATGAATTTCACTGAAGAAATCGGAATTTCTTCGCTGTAGTGTCCTGGATTTGAAAGTGATTTGACTCAATGGAATTGAAACGTTCCTTTTGCCAGTGTTTGCCTCGTGTACAGGGCTTGCTTAGAAGAGAGTAGGTTTCCATACAGAGTTTAGATTGAGTTTTGGAATTTGACAGGCTTTAGATGGTTTTAGCATGTTTTAGCATGTGGTGTTCATATTTTTTGATGAAGTTTAAGGGAGCCTTGAAACTGGTGACATTTAGACTCTTAGAGTCCATTGGAATTACGAATTACTGCCGTTTTCATACGAAGACATTTAGATTTAGAGGAGTCAACCATCACAACGTGTTTTCTTTAAGCGTATCTTCACGACGTGTCAAATGGCCTGGGATTCTCCAAGGTCCAAATCAGAGCAAACCTGTGAGTCTCTAAAGTGAGACCTCGCAACTTACGCGCCAGCTGCGAAGATTTCATTGATCACTTAAGGTTCCTTTATGATGTTTGATATCTTACTTGTTGGTTGAGAAGATGAGATTGTGCTTGAGCAGATGGAAAGATGTTATTGAAATCATTTGCTTGTGATGTGCAAACCCAAAGATATGTTGATTTCAATGAGGTCGAAGCAGCTCTGCTACAACAGAAGTGTTTGCAGTCAAACCAGCTCCCAAGTGCAACCCCTTTCAGACAATACTGAAGCGACGCCACCCCGCTTCGACCACTGAATGGTCTTCACACGTTTGTTGTTTGATGGCACTTTGACTTATTGCGTCCCATGATGTACCATGTTAGAAGCTGGCACTTCTTGTGTAGCTGACTCAGGATTTCTTTTCAGACGTCTCAGACCTGAAAAGTTCTGGTTTGTTGATGTCAGAGGTAAAAAAAATAACGGGCCGAGCAATCGCAAGAGCGAAACTGTGAATCCAGGAAGACAACCAAACCTGTAGCACTTGCTGCAATTTTACCAAAGGATGTGATTTTGCAGGTTGAGCGACATGATATGAACTTGTTTGAAGATGATTTCCTCACTTGAAATCTTGACATGCTCAGCTTGAGGCAGCTTGAAAGCTCAATCCTCAAGTTCTGCTGACAAAATCTGAACCATTTATGTCAATGTGAGTTGAATTATGTTGAATTTGATTCAACTGTTTGAATATATATATATATCTTGAACCATCACCAACTCAGATAGATTCAGATAGATCAAAGGCATGTTTGGGTTTACAGCTGCAACTTCAGTCAGCAATGGCAGATCGGGGTTGGGATCATGCCGCTTGACAGCAATATCGTAGCACCTCTAGGCACATGCGACTCACTGCAGATGTCAACTGCAGCCCCGCCGCTTCAGGCGAACTTCGCGGAAAAGTTTGGCCAATACAAGGCTGGAATCTGGACATAGCAGCAGTTGGAAATATTGAATTGCGGCAAGCTTGTCGGCTACAAACCATTTTGGTTGTTTGCAATGACTGGGGAAAACTCATCACAATACATACACATCAAGGACTGCAGAAAGTGCCTTGAGCAGAATTCAAAATAGCAATCCCTTAACAAACAAGGTTTGTACCCGACTTGGGTGCAGGAAAAGTTGCGGAACATGCGCCCTGTTTTTTTTGGACAGCCATGGCTTGGTGTGACAACATGTGACAACCATGCGGCGGCGCGGCAGGTTAACAAAGATTACAAGAAACTCAAGGCATTGCTGGCTCAGGCCGCGCGACATGGCAGCCATGGCACAACATTCTGACCATTGGGGAAAGCAACCATTGGGTAACAACCTTGGGACGATGCACCCATCTTTAGCCATCTTCGGATATATTCTTGGGAGTCCAAACCAGCCAGATATCCATAGATACCCTCTGGTAAACTAACATAACTATGGAAAATCACCATTTTTTATGGGAAAACTCACTATAAATGGCCATTTTCAATAGCTATGTTAAATTACCAGAGGGTATCCTATTCATATCCTATCCATTTATGGTCTGTAGCAGGTGGCAGAGGACAACGAAGCTCGACAAAGATCCTTCGGGACCATCCCACGGACTGTTCCTGTGAGCCCAACTCTCAGATTCCGTCCATCAAAACAGCTATTTGTCCATGGTCAAACAAAATTGCATTACACATTATACATTCCTATGGCACCCTCAACCCACTTTTTTGGGGTTGAAATCAAAAAACCTGTTTTGTTTGCAAGATTTTAAGGTAAAAAAAAACATGTATTTTTAGAACAACTAGAAAATTTTGTTTTCCAAATTTCTACCCGTAATTTGCCCGCAATTTCCCATAGTTTACCCGCATTTTCGCGTAACCGAAAGCCTTGCTGAACAAATACAGGTTATTTTTGCAAAAACATGTTTTTTTTTCTGGCAACCCCCACAAAATAGGTTTTGCGGCTGAAGGCTGTAGGTTAATATATGATACATTACATTTTCAGTTGCATACTGGCTAAGAAGACCAACAAGAAAAGATGTGTTTGCAGCTTCTCAGATGTTTTAACCGAGGTCAAGCGGAATGCAAGAGGCCATGGCGTTTCAATGGTTTCACTCCAGACATCTTCAGACGATCCGATACAATCCGTGAAGTTGGCATCAGGCCCAAAGATTGTGTGCCCATCATTTCCATTTCCACGTATTGACCTCAGAGAAGGTCGTGAGTCGTAAGCTGAGTCATGCCTGTGGGGTAGTTTGCTGCTGATTTGTTTGAAAAAATGTTGAGCGAATAGCTCGTCCCCGACCATTGCAATTTGAGGATGGACACAGCACAGGCTTGCCGACATTTCCGAAGGCAGGGACAAGTCCAGGTCCTAGTCTACTAGTCCCTGTTGTGCTAAGTATGGCACCATCATATATTCCAAAGAAAACTTGTGCGCCGAGATTTGTGCCCTGAACTTCGCCAATGGCAAAGACGTTGGTTGGGCGCTCGTTCACTTGGGTTACCGGGTTCGATTGCAGTAGCACCAGCTTCATGCCCGCTCCGACGTGTCAGAGTGGCAGTCGATGGGTGTTTCTCATACCTGAGACATGAGACCCAGATTGAATCACCAATTTGGCTTCATTTGTATAGAAAACAAACGACAATTCTAGAAAATTGCTGGATTTGGGATGGATTTTGGGGAAGGTTAGCCCATAAAACCAAGGTCCTTGGGGTTGTGTCCAAATTCGCTGTTAAGGTGGAGGCTACAAAATGGGCGCTACAGCTCAAGAAGAAGATCTCTGCAGGCAATATCTGGAGCAGATTGGTATTCTACCAGAGTCAGTGATTGGCTGACATTGGCTGGCTGTTTGGGGGCCACTCCTAAAAACTATTGTCTTACCATGTCTTACCAATGTTTGACCTGTACCCAGCTCTGATGTCAACCAAACAGAAATATTATGGGGGTGCATTTGTGTACAAGCACCTTTGAAGAAACACACCATTGGCATTGTTTTTGTATCCACCTCAGGCAAATTCCGTTACTGTACCCCTCTTTGATGAAAGCACAAGAAGATGGTCTGGCACTTTATGCTCAATTTATTGCATGCGGTGATGCAAGAGAAACCAAGTGCATGGCACAGATGAACCTCTCATGCTGGATTTGTCGCTCTGAGCATTGAAAGCGCACATGAGCTACAGCCAAATTTTGTCAAAATTTCGGCTAATTCATGGAGAGTAGTATTCGAGACATCTTTATTTTTTGGAAATTGAGCTGGGGCTTGGAAAACGATAATACACTCCTCAAAAAACGATAACATTTGCTTATATATACCAAAACCTGAAAAACGATAAGACACTCTTGAAAATTGATGACTTGGAGCCAAATATTGACCGTGGCCCACATCTTTGATCCAGAAGATGTTGGACAATGCACTTTTAGCATCTTTTAGCTGTACCATGGTTTGCTGAACCAAGGCTTGTACCCTTTTGGGCCTCCAACTTGTTCATCGGCTGACAAGCCAGAGTGCTGCTGGCATAATTCAGCTGCAATTCAGTCGCAGTGAGATGTGCAAAACCGGGATGAACACATTGGGTTACGCGGTTGAACATTTCCCCCTAGGGTGCAGCAAGCAATCAAGGAAAGTGATTGACGACTGACGTGCATCTTGTAGCTTCAGAATATTCCACCTGCTTTTTATTAGTTTCTTTCTGTGAATCAAAGGAAACCGCCCAGCTTTTTGGACTCACCTTGCCTGTTGGCCCTTGGGTGAACGGCACCCCTGCAGGAGATATTGCGATGTGCTGTACACCACCAATCTCAAAATCTGTCGAGGCGATGCACTCGACGGGCTCGGGCCCCAGCGGCCCCAGGTATTTTTTTCGCGGTTCCTGGGCTCCGTCATGAATGATATGTGATATGATGACTTAAACGATCTTAAACCCTTAAATGCCCTCTGTTGCTCTCCAGACTTTTCGCTACATGTGGCAAAAGCTGCCAGGATGCTGTTTATTTGAAACTTGAAACCATCATCTAAATCCTGAGTCCGGAGTCTTTCAGAACCAGTGCCTCAAGACCAGGTTCCCAATCTTGAAACCAAGCGAGCACGTCACGGTGTCTGACCCTTAGCAATGAGTTGCAATAATTATTTTAGTGGACATCAAGGAGAGTGCTGGACCAGGCAAATCAGGCAAAGACTTGTTCTTATGAATTAGGTGAAAGTAGAAATGTCAGCACATACAGATCATACACCAAGAAAGAAAGACTATGCGTCGGCTCCCCCTCAAACTTGGTAATTATCGCTTTTTGATTCAGGTCGATGATCGCCGCGGCAGCTCCCAATATCAAATTTAGCAAAGATGTTTCTTGGCATGATTCGGATGCAAATTACTCAACAATGGGCTGCCTCACAACATCTATAGTGACGACAGAGACGAAAGTGACACAATCTCTAGGCCTGTGCGTTGATGTGCGTCGTCGGTCTGATTTTTTGACCCAGTCCTGTTTTTTTATCGTTAGAGTATCAGGTGTTCAAAAATAGCAACCTATGAGAAGAGAGATTTTGGATGTGATTTGTCCAAAATCAGAAGCGCCACGCTCCAAAATCAGCCAAGGTAAATGATGAGAAACTCATTTACAGGACTCGGTTGCTGAAAATATCTGGATCTACATCCCCACTGCTAAAGAAAGCCATAATTTGGATTCCCTAGTGAGACATCTTCACGACAAAGCCGACCAAGCCCAAAATTGGTTGATATTGGTTGGTTATATTCCAGCTATATCCCAATTTGCCCAGCCCATTATATAACCACTATGTCTGAGACTATGTACCCATTATGTTGTCAAAGTTTCTCTGAGCCAAAAAGGACTATGACCAACATCTTCAATGCGCCGCATGTGACTGAACCAGGCACCGATTAAATCTTACAAGAGTCGCTCGTATTTGGAGAAAGCAACCTTTGTACACTTCAGTTTCTGAATTGCCAGAACTATAACAAATGCAAGCATGTGCAAACACAAAATATACGATTCCTTCTTCTTGCAATCATATACAACTCTCATGTTATTATGATATTATCTATATATTTTATATCTACTGTATTCTACTGTATATTATATAGGTGTATAATGGTGTATATTATATCTATAATAATCTATAATGGATGTATATATTATATCTATAGATGCTCCGACTTGGCAGGTGAGATTGACATACTCATCTTGGGTGCATGGGGTTGCGGTGCTTTTGGCCACGCCCTCAATTCCTTAGCTTCGCTTTGTAGAATGGTCTATATTATATATTATATATATATACGGTAACTACCGTGTATATATATACATTGCTGTAAGATTTTGCAGACAATCCAACTTTGCAGAGGCGTCAGACGCTGCTGACATGGTAATTACTGCCCTCCAAACCTACCTCATCCAGTGCAGTTTTGAGGTGGTGACCCAATACAAATCGCCACACTCTTCGTCAAAGCCTTGGTCGAGGAAAATCTCGGACAGTCACCCTGGCATGGTAAGTTCCCCGTCAACACCAGAGGATGGGTACATGATGCTATCTTGATAGAATTCTTCGATGTAGTTGTGCAAGTAGAAATTCAGTACATTTTTGATGGAAGGTGTGCCGACCAGCTATCATCCAGCTATCTATTCATGAATGTGCATGTTATGTCCGTTCTATGCCAAGTCGTTGCACTTTGAATCACTTTGGGCTGTACTTGTATTTTGATTATTTGGAGTTTCTATGTCTGCTCAGACTTCCTATGGTCTTGTCCGCCAAGCCAGGGGTTACAAGGAGGTGCACTTTGCCATCCCACAATTCTCAGCGGAAGACCGGAACCATGCTGCTTGTCTTGACAGATCTTTCGCGCCCACTTGAACCGGGCACCTCCAATTCCAATGGGTTTTCGGATCCGATGGCTGTTTACACAGTCCGACTGCCGCCTTAAAACACCTAAGGAGGAGTTTCGCCTTGCCAGCCTGTTTGGAGTCCTACAGACTGTGCGCAAAGAACCGGACATGCCGAGCTCATTTGCACTGCTTAGTTATGTTGCTTGAAAGCTGCTGCACGCTTGATGACAATAGTTCATTCCGACACACTTGCCAATAGTTTTCTTCTTTTTGGCCACATATGGCTCTACCCTGTATTGTCAGCGTCACACGTGCGAGCTGTTCGTATCTATGTTCAAGGTCTCATGGTCGAGCCGCGGTTTTAATGTGCTCCATGGATGAATGATCCGCGCATTGCTGTTGTTTATTCCTTGAAAAGATGAAGCGCGAAACCTTTGAAGAAAAATACTGTTGTGGCAAAGTTTCGTGCTTCACAGCCAACGCAGTAGAGAACTGAATAACTGCCAAGCGTTTTCACGCTAGAGATACAGATGGACTCAGACTCAGGGGCTTAACGTTGATTCAGCTTGGATTGTCATTGATATTGTAAATAGTCGATTGATGTTGAATCAATCCATGACAACATCCGATCCCTGCCGGGAAAGATTTTAGGAGCATATTTTCGCGACCTCAAAGACTATGGCTCCGGAAGAATGTTTCCAAGCTCAAAAGTACACTTGATGTGGGTGGGCCTTTAAACCTTTGGAGAGATTAACAGAGGTACGATCGATGTTGTATAGACATGCATAGATGACATGCACAATGATTGCAAAATGCATCACACAAGCTTGCATTGGTTTGTGATTATATGCGAAATTAAAACACAAAAATATTGTTGTGTGTGTGTCTGTGTGTCTTCCTTGCTGCCCTTGTGCACAACAATGACAATTGTGCAACAACATGTCTTGCAGTTTGCTGACAACGCACAGGTAGCCTTGGCTGCAACATGCGGCCATGGGCCACAGAAAAGCTGGTGTTGACATCGGTTCAAAAGACACTGCATCCATCAATATGCTGAAGATACTGGGTACAGTATGGGACAGTACTTTTTTTGCTGTCCACCAAGCAGGTCAGCTCTTGCCTGGCTGGATCCGCAGCCATTCGCGGTCATTGAAAGCAGGATTGCACGACCCCCCTTTTACCGCATTTCCACCCAGCTCCAAGACCAAGAGCTGTGCATCTCCCACAGATGAAAAAGAAAGTGGGGTTGCAACAGCCGAAGCGAATGCACACCTGAATGTGTGGGCAGTGCCCAATAGTAGTTTCCTGCCTTTCCAACGCAACATGGTGAAAGGCTATAACGATGGCAAGGACCGGACTCATCAAGGTATTTGATCATTTTGAAAAAACGGCAAATGTTGACGCATGTTGACGCTAAAGCGCGAGTTCAGTGCACATTGCTGAGTGAGATGCGTTGGTTTACTCCTGTATTTGATATGTATTGCTTGAGACAATTTGATTAGATTCATTGTGATCACTAAAACTCAATATGATAATATATAATAAAATAATATATACATGATGTACTGTCATATAATAAATAATCATATTAAATAATATATTATTTATAGTAAATACAATATGTAATGTATATATGTAATAAATAATATGTATATATATATTATAATGATATATATTTACATATATAATAATAGTGTATATATTTATATATATATTAATAATAGTAATAATGATAATAATAGTATTTTACATATAATAATAATATACACATATATAACATATATATATAGTAATAATAACAACATATACATATAATAATAATAATAATGACAATAATAATACAGTATATACATATAATAATA
>Ga0126342_10017078_pt1 | contig 12578 bp, 11 predicted proteins | sample Cyp1metagenome_FD_92528 | JGI IMG/M metagenome (GOLD analysis project Ga0126342, IMG submission 92528) | Coral microbial communities from Lord Howe Island, Old Settlement Bay, Australia - Cyphastrea 1 metagenome | ecosystem: Host-associated > Invertebrates > Cnidaria > Coral ...
CACTCCACACTTTACACTTCACACTCTGCACTCTACACTTTGCACTTTACACTCATACTTTTTACTTTACACTTTACACTCCACAGTTTACACTTTACACTCCACACTCCACCCTCTACACTTTTACACTCCACCATACTCCACACTTTACACTTTACTCTCCACACTCTATACTTTACTCTCCACACTTTACACTCCGCACTCCACACTCTAGTCTTTACACTCCGCACTCCAAACTTTACACTCTACACTTCACACTCCACACTCCACACTTTACACTTCTTTACATTTTACTTTCCACACTCTACACTACACTCTACACTTTACACTCCACACTCTACACTTTACACTCCACACTCTACACTTTCTACTTTACACTCCACACTCTACACTTTCTACTTTACACTTTGCACTTCACACGCTACACTTCACACTTTCCACCCCACACTTTATACTTTACACTTTACACTCCACACTCCAAAATCCCCACTCCACACTCTACACATTACATTCCCCACTCAACACTCCACTTTCTTCACACTCTTCACTTTGCATTCCACCCCATTCCGCATTCGACAGTCTACAGTGCACTGGTACGGTAACAGGGGAAAAAACGCAAGACTTTTCAAATAGATAACTAACTTGTTTCACAAAAGTGTTTTACGTGACTGCATTCGGGTTCGTGAGCTGCATCTTGTTTTTCTGTTCAACAAAACTAGTCACAATGAATGCCAGATAGAAGGTCGCAATGTATGTGAAATGAGAGGCACAAAGTTGTGTCAATGAGAATGCCAGAATGTACAGTATCTCAAACAGAATATCATATATTATAATAGATAATAATGTCAGAATGCAAAGCAACATGTAGAGCAGAACAACTGTCAGATGAAACACCAGAAAACATGCCTGCTATGGTGAGGGTCATTGGAAGTAAAACTGAGAAACGAAAAGGGTCAGAGGTGGAGTTCTTCTTGCATCACAACAACTGCAACAAAGAACATCAATGTGGCTCAAACAAAAAACCAAACAACCCTCAAATCACCATTTTCATAGGTGGTATAAACATGTAATAAACCATTTCCAGTCATGGGTGGTTTATGGCATTGTTTTCCCCGCATTTTTCACGAAGTCGTTTGTTTCACTGCTTGGTGGAACAGCAAAGTTCAACCGGCAGTCCATTTTGATCCTTCATAATGGTTGATGTTACGTCTGATTTTTTTTCAGGCCTTAGGAGGGCCTTAGGAGGGCCCCAAAACCCAGTTCCATTCAATCGACGTGAAATATGTCCGAAACTGCCTGGATTTGTGCTTGACTTGGTTGCTGCTTGCCGCCATCTCGAAACCGTGGGCCAACATGTCAGGATTCAAATGCCGTCTCAGCATCTGTACCTGAGAATGGACATAGCCAGACTGGGACGAATGGTCCGACATAAGTGGTCTTTTTCATTGCAAGAAATGCTTGTGGGGATGAATTCTTTGAGCCAAAGCCAACTAAGTGATATTTGTCAGTCGAATATAGTCGAATTCAACTGGCACATGTGCTGTACAATCTTGGTGCGTGGGCAACATGCTTGGGAAGTGAACAACACGTAAGCGTTCCGAAGGAACATCAGGAAATGGTAGGGGTCTTGACTTACTGCAATGACCAAAGGGAACATGGACATGTCGAAAAAAAACATGACTAATTTGACTTAACAACGCAGAATCCTTAATTTCATCAGGTGCAAACAACTATGTATATACCTAGACCTTAACCTTTTGTTTATTTTTTGAAAAAATGTTGTGTATATATATATAGTATATAATATTATAAACCATAGAATTCGTACATGTTAGCCTTCACATTTGACCTGGACAATTTACCAGTCATTGTAGGTACTTTGAGGGCCGACGTAGGTAGCGCAATTCTCAAATTTGCCTTTTGTGAAGGTCACCTTCAACCCATGAACTGGGTTTTCACCCATCATGACTCAAAAGATCGGGATATGCCGGACCAACGGCAACCACTTTCAAACTTGACAAATCATCCCGAAAAAAAATGTTAACATGAAAATCTGGAAAAATTGTAGTAATCAAAAACATTTTCCTCCCAAACTTCCGAGTTAGACGACTGGTCATGTGAGTTCCTGATACAATTTTCTATTTTATACATCGATATCATAATGTCCACCACAAACTAGCAAAAAAACTTGGAAAACGAAACCGTAGATCACACTAACAGTCCGTGACCGTGTGAGTTTGCAGCTGAAACTAGCGCATGTGCGCGAATCATGATTTTTTACAGGTATGGTGGCTCAAGGTGTTGCCAAAGGAGGGTCTGTGTTTCTGCGGTTGTGGGGTTCCATGCTGCTCAAACAAATGCACGAGACTGTAGCAAGAACTATGCTGGCCAAAAAGCCTATGCCTATCTATGCCTATATAAACACTGAAGGGATCGGGGTAGCACGGTTGTTTGGATGGATGAAATTCAAGCCCTGAAAGCCATCGAATTTGGGGTAAGAAATCCTGAAATACCATGCAAAGTATCCTGGTTCCCTGGCAATGAAACAAATAGCACATGGCACAGCCCTCCTAGGCACACTTGAAGTGAATCTGAATTTGCGGCACGAGGATGCTCGAGGTACACACACAAAAGTGGACGAAACCACATGATGTTTGATGATTCCTATTCAGGGTTGCTGCATTTGGGGATTCCCCTGGTCACATCGTCAGCGCGATGGCTGCCAAGTTGCTGAAAGTTGCACTGGCACTCCGTCTTCAAAAATCATGGGGGCACCAAACTTATGAAGAGCCTGGTGTGAGAAAACTGCTGAACAAATCATCACCCATTTCTCGGAATGTTTTGCATTTGCTGCGCCCACCGTGTCCACCCGAGACATTGATGACCAATAGATTTCGTAATTTCGAATTAGAAAAACACATCCAACTCATCCAAGAATGTAAGGTGGCTAATCCAACAAAACAAAAACAAGTCAGGAAGGTGATGTCAAAATGCCCGGAGACGTATACATGCACATGAAACATGATGTATGATAATTATTAAAGAAAAATCAAACATATACATATGGATACATATGGATAGACAACATATGTCATATGCCTTCATATGAGCAATCTCGAAAACCCTAGGTCGGAAAGGACCTCCCCAAATTTGGGAAGGTCCCATCGCTTACCACACATTTGCACAAAAATGATCTATGGCAAACTTGGGGGATATCGTGTGCAGGAAAAATTAATGGTCTACTTGGCTCCAGAGCGGAGGCTGTGCTTCCTTTTTGATCAGGCATCTTCGCTGCAGGACTCTGAGCGATCTGAGGAGGTGCTACTGGAAGAGGTGCTTTGCAAATCTCGAGGACACCGCTAAAATTCACCTCATGATTTTCCAAATTTGGTATCTGTTGATGCCGTAGCACTTTGTCAGAAAGCAGCTTCATGAAACAACAGCAGTACGGGGCTAAAGTCAGCAAAGAGGCAAGCAAAACAGTGCAAGTTCACATGGAGGGTCAATGGAAACATGCAAGGCAAGGATGTGACGGCAGCTGGTGAAACAAACGTGTTTACAGGGACTTGGCTTCCGCTTCTGCGGATTCCCTTCTCTGCGGACCACTCCATGGATATCAAGAAGAACACTTTCTGAGGAGCACATACCCTTGTGGGCCCAAACCTGGTTCACAAACGACGTCAGAAATCAATGTCCAAAATGACATTACCTTGACAGGGGGTATCGCTAATTTGGGAAAGTCCCAGCGCTGACCTCGTGTTTTTACAAATTCCATAAAATTCCACAAGCCAATGTCTGTCCCTTACATGTTTGGTATCGCCGTTTTTTTTTGCGGAAGCTCATAATATATATATATATATATATATATTAAATATATATATATATAAATATGTAACTTGAATATTGAAATAAATACATATTTATATAATATATATATATATGTTTTAATGTTAAAACATTTATGGTGGTCACGCAAGCAAAAAATCAATCAACCGATCAGATCGTTGAACCCCATCTCTTACATTTTTCTAGGGTGAACCAACCAAAATGTTGCAAACCTAACAATGCCGATGGTTTTACCTTTTAGGATTTCGGGGTGGGGTGGAGTTAGGGATTCAGAAGGTTTCTCATCATGTCGCAAATTTGACAATGTGGATGGTTGGGGTGGGCGGGTTACTAAAGCTCCTCATCATGTCGCAAACCTGGCGGACGTCTGAGCACCCCCATGGCTCCTACCTAGACAGCCCTAGATATCAGAGGTCTTTCACATGTCGTGCCTATAACAGACCCGTGAAAAATGTGCATCATATAACTTTTTGTCCGTGACATACACTATGTTGCACCGACCTCTACTCTGCAAACCACAATGGCTTCACGCAAAAACGAGAAAAACAGCGTCAGAAGCAACGAGAAAAACAGCGTCACAAGCGACGAGATAAACAGCGTCACAAGCGAACTCCTCACCACCAAAATGGATACATTATCTTTCTTCGAGTGCCTCCCAATGTTCTATCTGATCATTTATTCAGACGTTTTACCTTCCATACATACTGATGCCTTATCTGATATTCTAGTTGGCATTCTATCTGACATGTTATGTGGCAAATATTCTTCTGGCACTGCTGCTATCTGGCATATTATTTTCGGATGTTTTTTTTTCCTGGCATTCTATTTGAAATCCTATCTGAGAAAATATAATCTGCAAATATGTTGGTACTTTGCCTGGCATAGGGATCGGGTCCGGCGGGACCCGGGGAGACCCAGTCTGCTAGAGGAGGACGGGGAGAGGGGAAAAGAAGCAAGCAAACATAAAATCTTACACGCCCTCTCCTGACAAACTGACATTCTATCTGATAAGACTTTCCATCTGACAAGATATTCCATCTGACATTTTATTTGGCATACATTCTGAATCATTCTGATATTCTACCTTGCGTTTTTTCATTATCTGGCATTCTACTGTATTTCACATTTTGCCTGACATTTTTTGTGGCATTCTACCTGCCTTTCTATCGGACATTTTATGCGACATTCCGTCTGGCATTCTATCTGACATATTATCTGGCAATTTGTTCTGATATTCTATCTGGCATATTTTGTCGCAATTTATCTGACAAGTTTTCTGACTACTCACCTGACATGTTTCCCAATCACCTATTTGAACTCTATCTGTGATACTATCTGGCATATGTTCTAACATTTCGTATTAAATTTGATCTTACACATATGCATATGTGTTGACACTCCATGTCACATAGGTTTTGACTGCTTTTTGGCATGTATTCTGACAATCTATCTGACAAAGTCTCGGTCATCCTCTCCAGCATTGCTGTGAGGAGTGAGAAGGAGGACGAAGGAGGGTGAAGGAGAGGAGATGGAGAAGGAGGAGGAGCAAGCGGAGCAAGCTGACACAAAGTCTAAAGACCCTCCCCTGGCAAGTGAGAAAACATGGTGTATCTCACTCAAGAAAGACCTTTGGCCCGGACTTCTTTTGAGTTGCGCCCATAAAATCTGTCTTCACCAACATACCAAAAACAAATCGGATGAGGTCCATACGGAAGCAGAAAACTCCCTGCCCCGGGAAGTTGCCTCCACACCAAAACGCACCAGGAAGTAGGATAAGTTGGCGCTAAGGCCCTGTGGCTAAGATCGACAAAACATGGCGCTCGAACAGCGACACTGAAAATTCACCTTTTAAAACAACTTGTCTTTAACTCAGAAAACATGTGATAAACAACTTTACCTGGATGTAATTTATCTACGTGTATTGGGGGGTATAGATATATAAAGGCAAATTAAGAGCCACAGCCCCGACATCCGATTTTAATGGTGTATGGGTGGGCTTTTGAAAGGTGCCAATCAAATAAAGAGGCTAGATCTTCAACCAAAGAAGGGGAAACAAACAAGCACAATTCGGAAGGTAATTCATCTATCAAAATATTGAGAATGTGGGTGTCACACTGAGGAAGGTACCAAATTGAATGGAATAACCTCTGGTAATCAAGCTAGCCGTCTTAAAAATCCCCATATTGGAATGAACATATTCTTCTTTAATCTAATCAAAATATGGGGTGTCCAGTCTACGGATTATTTCATAGATTACTGGAGGATAACCAATGTATATATATATTAAAAATAAATGTATATATCATACATATTAACCGTTATGCAGCAACCATGACTATCCCAGAAATTAAGTTGTCATGAAAATAACCAATCATAAACCAACTCTGGAATGATCCCTAACGATCGTGATGCTGGATGGAAGCTGGAGGCAATTTCTGTTCACATCAAAATAGTTAGTCGTTATTGATATGCCTCCACCCAAAATATGGCAAATTGTAGGTTCTAACATGTTTTAACCAATCCCCATTGAATATATTGAAAAACTGGTGGCGAATTTTGCCCTTCCGGACGCCGGACTCTCTACCTAGAAAAAAAAGGCCTCAACCAAACTTGGGTCGCGCAACCGAGCATGAGAAGGTATCACCAACTTTCCTTTTGATAAGACTTGGGATATAACCAAACAAAATTGAACTGTCATGGATGGACCCAACAAGATCCAACTAATGGGCATATATGACTGGAACAAACTTAGGATGTAGGCATGTAATACTCTTTCCGTGTATAGATACATGACATATGACATATGTGTTTATTTAAAAACAAAAAAATACATGAGATATATATATATATATATATATATATATATCACGGGTATGTATGCAATGTATTATACGTATAGCTCAACTTCACAATACAACTGGCACTGTGCAAAAAGGATCCATCAACAGGCAACTGGCACCACCAACAAGAGGACTTTTGTGGTTGGTATGTAGCAAGAGGCCTTTACGATCCAACACTAATGGGCTGGAGATATACCAAATACTTCTGGTACTTGTTTTGCACTACATGAAGTCCCATGTTGCCAGCTAAATGTCTACTGCGGTACGAAAACAGCGACAGAGTGCTTCAAGGAGACACCAGCTGTGTGAAAATTGAACTGAATAAAAACTTATATAAATTAGTTAACCATAAAAATCATCAAAATGATAATGGTAATGATACTACAACTACTACTACTACTGCTACTATTGCTACTACTACTACTACTACTACTAATACTACTACTACTACTACGACGACGACTACTACTACTACTACTCCTCGTGTTGCTACTACTACTACTAATAATAATACTACTAATAATAATACTACTACTACTACTCCTACTACTACTACTACTAGTACTACTACTACTACTGCTACTACTACTACTACTACTACTACAACTACACCCGCCCACCCCTGACCCCATGGTGACATGACGCAAGTTCGAAATACAACGTGCTGTAGCGTAGCATCATCTTCAAGACGCAAGTGCCAGGAACGTTACCATACCCGTCGACCCCTGACCACATGGTGACATGATGCAAGTTCCAAGACAACGTGTGGTAGTGTAGCATCATTCTCAACACGCAAGTGCCAGGAACGTTAACACATCCGCCCAACCCTGACCCCATGTTGACGTGACGCAAGTTCCAAGACAACGCATTCAACAGAAGCAAGCAAAAATGCACTAAAATACCCACGGGCTGTTGCGGGCAGTGGTCCAACCACTGACTACTAACTACTACACTCCCCGCAGAATAGATGGCGCAACTCAAAAACCAAAATGCCCATAAGATGCACCGCGCGGTGAGGAAGAAAACGGTGCTATTTTGTCTGGAACATAAAATGAGTTGCGCCATCTATGTGGCTTGTGTCAAAGATCCAATTGAAGAAAAAAACGCCCCAGAATAGCGCATATTGGATGACTAACTTACTTTAAAATGAAAAGGTAGGTTGCGCAACTGCCACCCCAGTAGATGGACATAAGGGTATAGTTTACTAAGTTTGCTACATGTCCGATCATTTTTATGTTTATACTGTAGAGTACACATGTTTGTATTGTATTGTATATAATTATATATATATACTGTATATATGGGTATCCTGAAGTGAGGGATAATCTTCGCTACTCTGCCACTGCCACTGTTGGCTAACAAACATCCCATGCAGTAGATCCCGTTCAAATCCCACTAGATTTTTTATCCAAAAAATGAGTTGCGCCATCTATGTCCCTTAAATCCCATTCAAACGCCATAACAATTTTCGATGGGTGCAAAAATGATTCGCGCCATCTATGTCCCTTAAATCGCACTCAAATCTTTTAACATTTCATTGCAATACCTTGAAAGTGAACACTTTGTGTTTTAAAACTGATTGTGGACATTTTTTATGGATTGAAATATCATTTTAAACATACGTATTTTGACAAACATATTTTGAAAAAAATAAAATGTCATATTATTGCAATACCTTGAAAATGAACCACTGAGTGATTTAAAACTGATTGTGGACATGTTTATGTATTGAGATATCATTTTCAACATATTTGACAACAATATTTTGAAACAACAATCGTTTAAAATTTCATTGCAATATCTTGAAAATGAACCACTGAATGTTTTCAAACCGATTGTGGACATAATTTATGGATAGAAATCAGTTTTTTTTGTAGTATCAAACTATTAAGCAAATATGCACTATTTCAAAATTTTAATATTCTACACAAGCAGCTTTTTCTTATTTATAAATATGACATTTCTCATGTTCCATCATTTTCCCGTTGTGTCTTCCCGTTGTGTCTCCCCGTTGTGTCTCCCCGTTGTGTTACCCCTGTTGCGCCAAAACCTCATAAACTCCGTTGCGGTCTTTAACGGGAAGCTACCAGGCTCGCGGAGAACGGACGGCGATTTTTATAGGGAAACTGCAGAGGTGCACGGAATAATCGCCATTAATTAGATGGTTTTCTCATTTTACCATGGATATCAATTTTGAACATATGCATATGTAATGGTAATTACAGTATCTACTATCTACTGTCATCTAGTACTCCTACTACTACTAATAATGTGCTGACAAAACGAATAACTTGCAATAAGGCAATCTGGGCATAACTTCCCTTGCCATTACAATAAATTGCAATGCGGTGATTGCATGTCGTTGTATAGCTATCTCAGGCTAACCTGCGGGTATTTGTGGCTGTATCCCCCAAAACCAAATGGCCCCAAGTGGGAGTGATGGTGACCCAGAATGCAAGAAGCCCACGTGTTTTTAGTGTTAGAAGAGAATTCACTCTTGGCACAGAGAAAGCACTGAAAACCGGTTATACAGTTATACAGGATTATAAATGGGGTTTTCATACATGAAGTTATAATTGCCTATAATTGGTAAAGGGCGTTAACTGCAAAGCCCAACATGCAGAAAGTCTCCGAAGATTTTTGGGCACCTCCCAGAATCGGGAGTTTTTTCCTTGCTTGGCCACGGTGACAGGGCCATTTTCCAGCACTACAAGCATTTCACACAGCATAAGGGGCTGGAAAATGCATATCTTATAATATGTACAACATAATAAGATGCATGATGGCTTATCTTATTATAGGGGCTGAGATGCACATCTGAGAACTTCAGCATGAAACCAGAACAAATTTGCTAGACATTCCACCACTTTTCCCTTCATTTTTCAATTTTTCATAGATCAAAGAAGACTTGAATCACTAGAAATCTCGGCCCGCTCGGCCGCATCAAGAAATCGAGCGGCACCGTCCACCGATGTCCACCGCGGCACCTGCATGTTGCCTGGTGCTGCCTGCGTACGATGCCAGGGCCCTGCGCGATGTCTGTCCCGTCGCATGAATGTATCATACACTGTCCTGACGTGGCGAGATATGGAGAGTGCTGGAGGTATACCACTTTGCCGTGGCCAAAATGGAATGATTGCTGCTTTCAACACACCCCAAACATATTTAATATTAGTTGGGATCATAATCTCAAAAAAATGGAAACAAAAAAACTGCAACTAGTAGCATTGAAGAACCTCAACCTGCAATATTGTCTGGACATATCCCACTAAGTTTCTGAACCATTGAACCTACACCTTTTTTCAGACGTACTCGAATCCCATTAATACATATTTTCCTGACGTCGGGGCATGATATGTTTTTGTAAGAATGCTGGATTGGTCGTTATTCAAAGACAATAGTTATTTCATGTTCTTTTCATCTCAGTGTAGATACATGTCATCAAAATGTATCAACCTGTACGGAATGTTTACAAAATGGTGGGCCAAAATTGATTAAAATTGTCGGCGCAAAAAAAACTGACCTTGGGTATGACACATGACTAACATGGGATTTCCATTGGTACCTTCTGATGAAGCCATGTCATAGCCATCGCAGGCAATTGTCAGTGAGGGGTCGGTCTTTCGATCCACGAACACGATTCAACATAAGGCCAATTCCGCTGGTATGTTTCATGCTGAAAACTTCCAAATTGTTTTCTCTTCATGACTGGGGAACTCAGGGTCCTCTTCCCAATTTCAAAATCATACTTAAGACCTAGAAAATCCTAGATCCTAGTCACCTGGTCGGAAATCTTTTTTTCTAACCAACAGCAGGAGGTTGAACAGCCACCTCCGTCCTGGCAGACTGGTGATTTACAAAGTTGATAAAGGCCAGGGCAATGTTATGCCTGAATCCAGCGGACTGGGGGAAATTTCAGCATGATTCGCCAGTAATGAATCAATCCCATACTTCAGGTGATTAAACATCATTTTCTTGGCGCACTTTATTTTCAGACAAACCCATTTAATCACCAAAAGTGATTTTTAGATATTTTGAGCATAATTGACTCAAACCGCTAACAAGTACCTGTGTTGCCTGGGGTGCTTTGAAGACAGTTCCTTTCGCAAGACCCGAGACCCATAGGTTCTTCCCATCACATAGTCGGGGTTCCCTAAACCTGTCTCGTAGACCATTTCTTGCACTTTCTGGCTTAGTCGCGAATGCACACGCTGATTTGTATAGACTGTTCTAGTCCCTGACAGTAGTAGGTATTGAGATTCCTTTGCACATGGTACACATCAACACCCTTCTCAAGAGGAAATTGCAGGAATGGAAACGGATCCATAAACAATATAATAATTATGATCATCATCATCTTATGGGAATGGGTTTTAAACTGTGACCGTAACACCCCTACCGCATGTTAACACGATTATCTGGAAGAGTAAACATCCATAAATCAAACTCATTTCAACGGTCCCCAAGGCTCTCAGGATTTTGACCCATATTCTCAGACCGAAAAATTTTAAACATTTGGTCAGCTCCAGATCCAAGTTGAAACTTGCTTAAAATTCGCGAGTAGAACTGGACCGTCAGTTTGTACTGTCCATTTCGGATTCAAAACATGGGAAGCACTAGGTTTCACTATGCAATCAAACAGTCCAAATGTGTATGGTTCGGGGATGCCGTTTTTCAGAAAACATCATAGTTCCCCACCTGCCACGTGAGGGTCTCTAGTTCTCATCAGAGTTACTTCCTCCTCCTCTTCCTCCTCCTCATCCTTCGAGGTTGAGATCTCAGTAGGCACTGCCGGACCTCAACCGCCAGCTCCAGATCTCAATGGGCACTGCCAGACAGGAACCGCGAGCTCCAGATCGCAGTGGGCACTGCCGGACATCAACCGTAAGCGGCAGATCGCAGTGCCCATGTCAGAGAGAATGCCAGAATAGATGCCAGAAAGAATGCCAGAAGAAAGAATGTCAGGACAGATGCCAGATAGAATGCCAGAGAAAATATCAGAATAGATACCAGAAAAGGATGCCAGATAGGATGTCAGAATAGATGCCAGGTAGAATGCCAGATTAGAATGTCAGAATAATATATATATATATATATACTTCCAGATGAGATGTCAGAAACTGTGGCAGAATAATTTGTCACGGTGGGAATAACTCGAAGTAAAGCATGTTTTGTTGCAAAGGTACGGCGATGCGCGAAGCTCCTGCCCATGATCACGTTTGGGTATTGAAATTTTGCCTTTCCACCATGTAAACGAAGTTGAAAAAAGAAAAACAAACACCCCTCAATGCATCAATGAACATATGAACTGCTGTTTTTTTTCGAATTGGGACATCCTGCCAAAACCTTCAATGCAAGAAAACGGGGTGCCACAATCTACCCAGCCTCCCACCCAACAAAAAAAATGCCTTAAAATTCGACTACTCAGGACCTTGGAGATAAAGAACAAATCGCACATATTAATCAACACTTTGTTCCCCACATTGACGTGTGGGGTTTTTGTTTTTAGTTCTGTATCCGCCTCCTCCTCCTCCTCCTCGCCCGTCCTCCTCCTCACTCACCTCACTCACCTCACTCACAAACACACACACTCTCTCACTCTCTCACTCTCTCACTCTCTCACTCTCTCACTCACTCACTCACTCACTCACTCACTCACTCACACTCTCACTCTCACTCTCACTCTCACTCTCACTCTCACTCTCACTCTCACTCTCACTCTCACTCTCACTCCCACTCCCTCCCTCTCACTCTCACTCTCACTCTCACTCTCACTCTCACTCTCACTGTCACTCTCACTCTCACTCTCACTCTCACTCTCACTCTCACTCTCACTCTCACTCTCACTCTCACTCTCACTCTCACTCTCACTCTCACTCTCTCTCACTCACA
>Ga0126342_10017079_pt1 | contig 12578 bp, 14 predicted proteins | sample Cyp1metagenome_FD_92528 | JGI IMG/M metagenome (GOLD analysis project Ga0126342, IMG submission 92528) | Coral microbial communities from Lord Howe Island, Old Settlement Bay, Australia - Cyphastrea 1 metagenome | ecosystem: Host-associated > Invertebrates > Cnidaria > Coral ...
CCATCATCCATCATCCATCATCCATCATCCATCATCCATCATCCATCATCCATCATCCATCATCCATCATCCATCATCCATCATCATCATCATCATCATCATCATCATCATCATCATCATCATTGCATCATGAATCATATCCCATCAAATGATTATAGAATGGGGAAGCTATTCCTGTGACTCGACACCATCACTGGGAACCCCGACTTGTGAGGTGGCCGAGCTGGATGCTGAACTGGCGAAAGCCCAGGCCGTGATGAACACCTTAAAGGCGGGACCAGCGCGACTCTCCTGCGGTTGTTTCCATATTCCTAACATAAAATGGAGATTAGCTCAGGTTAGGTACCAATTGAGTTTCCCGGGAAAAGCATAGAAGATGACCAATGAGCCTCCGAACTCATTTTCTTGGGTCATAAGGATGAATGAAACCCTCCCATCTCAATTTTGCTGGTCGTAACACATTGGAAATCAATGGGTTTTCTAAGTTCTTGATGCTGCAAGGGTTGTTGCAGTATGTCAGTGGCTTGGCAGGAGAGTGCAGCAGCGATGCAACGACAGATGGACGCCGCCAACAAGCTGCTTTCTGGCCTCAGTGGCGAGAATGCACGATGGACTGCCGGATACTTCGGGTAAGGGGTGAAGTGCTGTTGATGTTTTTTTAGGGCAAATTGGTACTGTAGTAGATTATGATGTTGATATTGCTAGTGACATTGATACTGAAACGTAGTGATATTGCTAGTGAGATTGATACTGATAGTGATATTGCTATTGAGACTGATTATATATATATGTATACACATGGATCCAAGCCTGCAAAATAGGTGTCATTTGGGTTTCAGGTATTGATAGGGAAGGGAAGTTTGCATGAATGTCCTGCGATGAATTGCACATTTTGGTATGATTTCGTATGTCATGTCCCAGTGACGCAGGATCTCTAACCCTCAAACACCAAGTCATGGGGCAGAGATTAGAGACGGCAGCAACAGTTCCGCTTCTGCAGGACAGAGGATTCCAAAAACTTTGCCCTCAGACGAAAGAGGCTGGCTTCGGGGCTTTCGTGGTGGTTGACGCTTTCTGTTCTTGGCTGCTTCTAGTGTTATGGTGCTGGTTGATGCTCGTGGTTGTGGTTGACAAGCCAGCTTTGATTGTAAATCTTGTGGTTTGCTACAGTACAGGATTATACCTTTTTTGTGATTTTTCAGCTTCCCGCTGTCTATGTGGGGATGGGTCATGCCATACCTCCGATTTTCCATGTGCAAATCCAGCCGTACCAGCTATTTTAATTTTTCAGGCAAGGGTACTGATCGGGTTTTGATCCACACCTGGGTTGGAAGGGGTTTTCCATAAGCCAACAGGCTCAATGGACCCGGTTTTCAATTGTTTTCTTGTTTAAATAACTTCACATTTGGAGGTTAATTTCCTATTCTTTATGATTCAAGCTGGTTCGATTCCCCACCTGAACTTCCCATCACCATGTCAAGTGCCGTGTCGTGCGTCATGCTGGAGTCAGGCTTATTGGCGATGTGGGATGTGTTTGCGCCTTCGTCATCTACTGTGGACCCTTCAACTCCGAGTTCCGTGACAAGCTCTACGCCAGCTTCCAGGCACATGATTTTCCGCGAGACATTCTCGTCACAAAACGGTTGATTGATAAGAATGTCATAGACTGTCACCTTTTTTTTCTTGATCTCAAACATGGGCAGATATTGGACAGGAAAGGCATGTTGCCGTTTTTGACCCTCCAAATCATGTGAGATAATCCTGCAGATGTGGAAGTGGAAGCCAGTACCGGCCTTTTTCGATTCAAATCGAGATGAGGTCCAGGTTTCTTGGGATGCCTCAAACGCATCATTTCTGTTGTTTCGGGATTGGAATCTTCACGATGTTCCCACATTTTCATACATTTTCGAGATGTTTGGATTCCCAAGTTTAGAGGTGCATCCATCTTTGTGCAGTTTGGATGCTCCCACAGGCGGACACTCAGAAGAGAAGCGTGCCAGCGCATGAGAAGGCAAGAGAAAAGGGAACTACCATGAAACCCACCAAATGACTGTTCCAATAGGAAACTCTTCATCATTTTCCGATCCCATTTTTTGGGGTTCCATATTAGATGTCGGGGCTACAGGCAAATCCATGTTCAGTTCAATATCTGTGCCACAGATTTGGAGTTCCTGACAGTTTCTAGCGTTATGTGCCGCTCAGATCCCAGTGGTCAGCTTCTTGGTGGATCAGGGCACCATTGGAGAATGGGCCCTTGAGGGTTTGCCAAGTGTGAAGCTCAGATCGTTGGAATTCGATGCGGTGTCAGCGGTCTTTGTTCCATTGAAATTTGCTGTTTTGATATCTTTTGATATTTGGGAGCTTTAAACCACCAAAGAACTTTTTCAGGAGCTTTGGGGTTTGGAAGTTAAAATCTTCCGGTCACAATCATGGCAGGTGATGAGCTGTCGATCCAGAACGCTATCATGGTGACCCGATCCTCGCGATATCCGTTGATGGTTGACCCTCAGGGACAGGCCAACCGCTGGATCAAGTCCCGAGAGAAGGCGAACATGGCGAAGGGATGCTATTGGGGACGGAGGTCAGATGTTGAGGTCTCAATGATGGATAATGGTAACTAATAATTATGGCGGTGGATCTCCATCATCATCATCATCATCATCATCATCATCATGATCATGTATCCATCAGTTGTATCATCATGATGGATGACAACTATCATTATGATACTGGATGATGGACTGAAAGTATGATAAACTTATGGATTATTAACGATGGATGATGGATGAGACATTCCGTTGGTCGCAGTTGGTCTCGAAGTTTTACCCTCATTATTTTGGTCAATTCTGCACCCCTGGTTGCCATGGTTGATTTGGACTCCCCAAAGTGACTTCTCCAGTGCCTTTTCTGTGGGATCCAGAGATTCCCCCCAACTGACTTCCAGCCAGGCTAGAATCAGCGAGAATCCATCCATGTGCATCACGACGCTCTCAGCCAAGAACTTGAAGGACCAGATTGAGTTCACCATGGGAGTCTCGACGGTCTCGACGGTCTCGGGGGAGTTCTTGGCGCGGTAACGTGATGGATGCAGAACAGCAAAGTGCAACATGCAGATTAATGTTTTTTAGTGATATATACTCATATAATCATATATATATATATATATGATATATATATATATAGAGATATCTGTATATATATATATCATATTATATATATTTATGATATAATATGTGATATGATATAATTACGTATGCAGATAGGTGCCTACTACTACACGGCATTTTTTTTGCAGGGGACCATCCAAGATAGCCTTGCAAAGTTCCATGAATCCAAGGCGAGGGCTTGTGCTTGATCATCGAGAACGTTGAGAACGAGGTTGACCCGATGCTTGATCCTGTCTTGGACAAACAGATCATCAAGAAGGGCCACTTGGCTCGACTGCAAACATGAGGGTACGGTATGGTTCAAAACTGGGCAAACCTTGGTAGCGTATTCTATGTAATGCAATGATGTGGTCTAATCTAATAGTAATGCAATGCAATGTAAGGTAATGTAAGTACGCATGCACGTATACTTCATGGATGCTAACTTTTCTTCCAGGGTAAGGCCATGCACATAGATTTGACCCAACAGAGGTTGAAACTTGGGGATGATCCGTTCCTATGCCTTGAGATATTCACCCTTTTGTATAGCAACCACAAAAGATATGGTGAAATCCTACTGAAATAGTGGGAATTTACTTTTCGATTTCTTCGGGGTGTTGCTACATTTGGACAGGTCAGCAGCTCCAGCCATTGATTTCTCCAAGGTAAGAACAGATACATCAACGTCAGTGATCAGAACATGGACTACAAGGCACGATCGTGGCATTTCCTGCGCAGAGAAGTCCATTTGACCATAGCACATGTGGACGGCATTTCTCAACAAAGAGTACTTAGATGTTGCTGTAACAGTAAACATCCCTAGAATGTAGCCTTTTTGAGAGTCATTCATCCGCAATTTCAGTGTATTTTCTTGTCACGTTTTTCCATAATTCTCTAGGGTTGTCTGAAAATCTCGAGAGCCTCAGTGAATATTCCAGCAAATATTGTAAAATTGTTGGTTTTATCATGCCTTAAAGTTTCAATCCCGCTAAAACTTTGATGTTTAATCAGAATCATGTTAAATAGAGCGAGTTTTTGGATCCAGTTACTTCCAGTTGCTCCTCTCTTCAGGAAAACTTCAGTCTCTACTTCACGTCGCGCTTGCCGAATCCTCACTTCAGCCCAGAGCTCTCAGCCAAAGCTACCGTGACCTGGAAAAAAAATCCGGGTGTTTCAAACTCTGCAGTTGAGGAGTTGAGAAAAGGTGACCATGGATGGTTCATTTCACGCATGGAATTAGGAACGTTGATGGATTTATTCCGATGAATTTCAATAGATCTTAGGGGTTCCCAAGTTTTGAGCTTTGGCCGATAGCCATGTTGGCACAGGGGCTGCTAGCTGCCTGTGAACCAGGTGATTGACTTCACGGTGACGTTGAAGGGATTGGAACAGCAGCTGCTGGGAAAGCTCATTGGAATGGTCCCTTGGAGCAGATGCTGTGGAAATGTTAAATTCTCCCAGGGCTGAGCATTGGCTACTGGATTTTCATGGATTTTCATGGATTTTAAAGGAACAAAGCAAACACCTGTGGGTTTTGCTAGTTTTGTTATGGCAACGGGACTTCCATCGAAGGTTTTTCAAGGGGTAAGCATCAACGCTTGGACCGGTTATTTTCTGTTGCTGGATTAGATCACAGGAGGGTGCTTCAAGCTTTTGACCCTCAAAACACGAAAAACATCCGCTCTGAAAGATATTTTTCTAGGATTTGTCTTGCAAGGGGAAGGGGATTTGTATTGCCACCTTCGAAAAGACCAACATTCGTCGATGATTTTCGCTTTGCTTTGCTTCAACCTGAGGAAATGAAGAGCCTGGAGGACACACTGGCAGCGCTTGAGGAAGATGTCTTTTGGCAACGAGTTGAAGGGACATCAATGGCATTTCTGTTTCTGGAACACCCTCTGGTAAACTAACATAACTATGGAAAATCACAATTTTTAATGGGTAAATCAACTCTAAATGGCCATTTATAATTACCAGAGGGTAGTTGGTGGTTTCAAGTCACATTTCTCTACGAGTTGTGAAGACCATCGTTGACGAAATCTCTGGAAAGGCCATGGATTGAGCCGCTCGATGTCCAGCCGAGGTCACCAACAACACCAAGTCTCTGCAGCTCTTGGATAAACAGCCGGAAGGCTCAGGATTCCAAAAACCTGGCAGATGCTGGCCATGCTGGCACGGGGAATCCCATGTTTTTTTTTGACGTAAAAACCCACACTCCGCCGAGGTTGTTGGAGCGTTTGTCCAATTCACAGGGAAATCTGTTGGAAGACACCGAGCTGATCGAGGCGGGATTGTGATTCATGGGGATTTAACCATGTTTTCTAAGGGTTTCAACCATGAAAAGTATGAAAACATAAGATGTACGCAATTTATACATGATGGTTGAGGATGTTTTGGTCGATGATTAGTTCGGGGGTTATACTACAGCACCTTTTTTTATGTTGGTAAATCTATGAACTGGATCTCCACATGAAAACTAACATTTTTTTGAGCTGGGTAAATCATACTGAAGTCACCACGATGTCACATGGCCTAGGTTGGTGAATAGTTAATAATCATAATTAAACCAGATTTCAGGGACCGAGTTGACCCGCAGAAATGGGCTGTTTTACCAGGAAATTTCAGGATATTCAAAATAGATATTGCATAGATACTGACTGATATCCGGAAAAAGACTTCCCATAGATTCAAAGGGCAAAATTCCCCAGCTCTCTAGTATAGATTATTTTCCTATCTTCATGGTGACAACCCAGTCTCCGGTGTGTCGCTACCAGTGCTTGCAGGTGCTAGCCAACACAAAGGCAAAGGCGAAGGAAGTGGAGGGCAAACTGAAGGAAGCGGACGAAAGGCGGGGACTGAGGGACCCAGACCCCCGATGAAAGTTGGGGATTTCAAGATTTCAATAGGGAACATGAGGTTTTGAAATCACTGTGGACACCTCATTCTGAAGGACACATTCAGATCGTTTCTTGTGGGGTGTGTCCAAGAATGGAGGGCAAGCGCCCAATAAATCACCAGGGCAGCAAAGAAAATCTTATCAGTTTGTGGATACCTTGTTGGCCGATCCCCAAGAGATCCAACTCACCAGCTGAGTCGATGGTCAGGGCCGGTTCCATGATGGCTTCCCAGGAAAGTTGAGATCAACGAGAAGCGCGAACAGTTCAGACCTGTGGCCACCCGAGGCCATGTTGGAATGGTTTCTGGGAGGACAATTTGATGTTTGATATGGAAAATGTTGGGTTAATATTCCCAATGAAATAGCCATTTAAAAACGGGATAATGATCAGCAAAACCATTGGGAAAATGGGGTTTTCTCTATTTTCAGACACACCCATTTGATGTTTGATATGGAGGGAAAGGAATTTGTGGAGCATGTTGAAGCACACAGAAACCATTTCTGTAGCCTTTTTGGGTAAGAAACCGGTGGCGAGGGGAGTCTTCCAATCGGGCAACAGCTGAGTTTGCAGGCAGTATCATGTACTTCAACATGACAGTTTGCTCCTGAGATCTCTGAGTACTTTGCCGCTGCCCATGGAAAGCAGCATGGGACAGTTCTATGAGTGGAGAGGACTTCTGTTATATAGTGCTTATTATGCCAAGTGAGTTCAAGATTTGATTTTTTGGGGATGCCTCGTTGAATAGTGTCTTGGGCGCAAGCTGTCCGTTTGTCTTGCTTTGTCTCTAGACATGGGATGAACCTTCTGTATCATCTCTCACGAACTAATTTAACCAATGGTTGGTGAAGTGAACAGGCCACTTGGACGATGGATAACGATGGTAGGGTGTTCCTCACGGTGTAGCCGATTTCACGCTGGAGTGGCATCACTTTCATGGATTGCAGCTTCATCCAGCATACAAAGACAGTGGTACCTGACATGTTGGCTCAGGATATGACCAACGTGGTGAACCCAATTACCAGCCAGGCATCTGGTTCCTTGGCAGATCTGCACTGAGTCGCTTTTCATGATCTATTTTGGGAGCAGCAAAAAGCACCTAGGGGCCCCGTTCCCAATTTTTTGTGCATCCACAGTTTCGTTGACGAGCTGGACACGTCCAAGGCTGGATGTACAACTGCTCGCTGCTTCAGTTCTTGGAACAATTCGAGATCTCTGTCTCTCGGTGATGGGTCGGGCCACCGACATCATCCAGTAGTATCCAGCAGGATTCATCACTAAGTTATGAATTGATTTCGCTCCGATCTGAGTCATCTGTGTTATGTGTTGCTTCTTTCTTGCTTTTTTTGTGGTTCTGAGCGGGTCAAAACACCGAGGTGCAACCCGTCCCCCTTCGTCATCTGAGGTTCGCAACTCCGAGAAGGCGCAGCCCACCTCGAAGCGCGTGGAGAAGATCATCCACTTCTTGACCTACCAGGCAGACGGTGCATACGGTGCCCAAATCTTCACCTCCCAGATGGTGACCGGCAAAATCATATGGGTCACCACGGCTGCGGGTAGAAAATCTCTGGATCTTTCCGCAGTTTTCATGAGGAAAATCGCCTTCTTGGCAAGGGTTCAGCACGGCACTTCACCCATGACCCCATTTTGGGTCACCACTGCGGATCTCTTTGTGGACTCTGGCCATACAGTTGGCAGGAGATCGACAATTTCTGGGCAATATCAATATCATATCTTATTTTTTTTGTTCTTCAGGGGGGTTCAAACATGTTCAAACACATGTTCGAACATGTTTATCCCATTCTCTCAGCTCCTTTATTTGGCCCGCCTCCCTGTGAAACTGCGGTGAACATCACTTGATGTGGTGAATGGGCCCCTATGACATTTCTAATTCGATGAACATAGATGAATCATAGATGGTCTCACGAACCAACACCCCAATCTTTCGTAGATTATACAGATTTTACAGGCAAATTTAATCAAATTTACAGTCCAAGAGCAACCTGGTGCGATTGCACCAGCTTCTATTTCAAATGGCTCCGGGCGACCCCTAACTTTGCAACTTCTATTTGAAAAAATTGGTGAATATCTTCTATCTTAGTGTCATGTAATACATATATATATAGTCCCCACGCAAGCTCACCATTTGTAGTCTATTTGAGCAGAGACCAATATCCTGCTTGCTTAGTTGTTATAGGGGGTTAATTTTACTGTATTACTGCCTGGCCTATTGAGGATTTTCGACTGACGTTGCGGGTTTTGAACACTCCTCGAGTTACTGGTTGGTTTCACCAACATGGTCCAAACACCCAGCATAACCCAGCAATGCAATAGATTTGGAGATCACCACATCCACACTTCGACTCTGGCCAGGTGTATAGGTACATGAATCGCGGACTCTATGAGCGCGACAAGATGCTCTTCAAGCTCTTGGTGACGCTGAAGATCATGACGGTGGCCAATCAGATCCTGGCCGATGACAGCGTTTTTTAAAGAAATGGTACTTGTATTTTTTTGCTATAAACAGGGGTGTGTGGGTGGTCTACAGTATATTGACCAGCTCAACAGCCAAAACAATCATCTCTGTACGCAGGCCATCTAAGATTGTCGATGTGTAAAAGTCTTGTTTGATCTCAATATGGGGGATAATTAATATCTCCACATGTTCTATCAATATTTTCCTGATTAAGATTTAGCCGTTTTTTGGGCATCCCCCAGTTTGAGACAACCAAACTTGATAAGTGTACCGTTTTTGTGGAATCTAATTTTGCTCCATTCCTATTACTTTTACTTGTATGTGGAATATCTCTGCAAATCCCAATGTGCAAAAACTGACTGCTTTTTTCCTCCGGAGAATGAGATCCTCAGCTGTTTCTCTTGCAAGAAACAGGCGAGAATTGAAGACAGCGAGCTGAGTCTTGGGGCGTCTTGAAATGTTGGGATCCCAAATGAAAACCATTCGATGAATCCCGAATTTTTGGAATCATCATTTTCCCTATTTTTTAATGACTTGCCATTCGGGGTATCCCTCAATGGCTTGAGACCCCAGATGTCAAATTTGTCATACGTGTATGATATATATATATATGCAGTACACGTTTATTATGTATATATATATATATATATATTAAATTTATATAATTATATATATATGTACATAATATACCATGATTAACAATTTGATTAATATGTATAGTACATTTACTATATCCTAGTAATTATCCTCATGATTGATGGCAACACCGCCCCCCCGTGGCTTGGGAGATAGCATTGTGTTCTCTAATAAAATGTACTTATGTATATGCATATAGATGCATGTATGTATGTACATATCTATATACATGTATGTATACATATGTATATATATATATCATTATGACTGCTGCAGTCACTATATTCCCACTTTGATGGTTTTGTCAGGATCACCTCTGGTGATGTTTCCATCTTGCTGAAGGCTGGGGCTTGTGAACCTTCTGCCATAAACCTATTTGGGGATAGTTTTCATTTATGGTACTATTGGGGATGGTGTACAATTGGGTTTACCACATTATATATGCTGTATATATAAATATAATATAAATACAATATATATATATATATATTATCTATGTCTGGGTATAAGATGTATAAGATGTATATATCTTTTCGACTGGTCCAAAGCAACTACAGTATCTCCCAAAATGATCCAAAATCGACAGTTGTTCACAGCCCAAGCAAAACTCTTCTGTTTGTTACTATGGGGGCACACTTTGCGGCCATACATCCAAACGCTCGTACTGGATGTGCTTGCACCTTTCTTGAGCTGTTGAGATCTACCTGAAAGATTGCTGATGACACAAAGACCTTCATGTAGATTGATCTGGAAAAACCATGCTGTCCACAAGCGGGAGGCATATTCAAACCAACATGGTTTCTTAATCAAAATACCATCCCTGAAAACTCATATCCTTAAATCTAGATATTGAAAAGCCTATGGCTACTGAAGAAACAGATGATCTACAAACCGTGGATTGTCCATACTGTACATCTACTCTTAGTGGAGAACAGGTCATTTCCAGCCATCACAGGGTTGATTTCGACAGCAGGGTCCAAGGTCCCAAGGTCCAAGTTATAGAAAAAAGAGAACTATTATTTGATTTTGGCTTTGTAACGGCTATATCATATTCCAGAATTTTAGCCATCTAAGATCACACATATATATATATATGTACATACACACACATATATATATGCATACATACATGCATACACGCATACACGCATACACGCATGCAGGCATGCATGCATGCATCCATGCATCCATGCATCCATGCATCCATGCATCCATGCATCCATGCATCCATGCATCCATGCATCCATGCATCCATGCGTCCATGCGTCCATGCAGACATACACACATACACACATACATACAATAATATACATATCTATATGATTATATGTGTGTATACACACACATATATATATATGTATATTATAATTCTCACACTTTCCGCTGGTTCAGATCCACCATTTTTGGCCTTTAAAAAACGTGAAAGATTCCGCAGGCCGGCAGCAGCTTGGACCTCAAGGCCGAACGCGCCAATCCCTTCAGCAAGTGGCTGCCGGACAAGGCCATCCTTGTTTGATTAGAGGGTAATGGGTTTAAGCAAGAGGGATAATATATAAAGATTATGGGAGATATGTATATATGTATTTAATAACCAACACTATATATATATATACATACATACATTGGGGGATAAGAAATAACCAATGTTTTGGGGGTGCATCCCACGCATCGCAAGTGGATCGCATGGCAGTTAGGTATGGGTTATAGACGGATAAGCACCATAAAAACTGGGTGGCCTGCATCCCAAAGTTGATATACGTTACATCTATAAGTTGACATGATATGACATGATCTATTGTCCGCGGCTGGTGGACGCTGCTCTGGAGCTCCAAAGCCCAAACGCAGCTGGTGGCCGGTTGGAAAAAGACATCTGATATATTGTTGGGTCCTGTATTCAGATTAGATTTGCTTACATATTTAGATATGATATATGGCTTTGTATGACCATGTGCAACAGGTTGCATGGGTGTGAGGATATAATCAACAAGAAAGCTGGAACATATCAGTGAACGAACAGTAAAATAGGAACATCAGCCACAAAAGAGGTGGATGTTTGTCCAACCAATCATGGCGGTATCATCAATGGGGCTGGTGTGGTAACCTTCAAAGGATGTGCCCGATGGGACCTGTCAGTGTTGTCCATGGGATTAAAGCATCCTATTTTCAGGTCGCTCATTTGGAGCCAGGGTCAACCTGTAAAAAATACGACCAGAACACGTACATGTGCTTTGCCTGAGTCTGCTGGATAATCATTTTCATCATTCATTATCATCATCACAATCATAATGGTAAATACTATATAATTATTGTCACAAAAAACTATGCACATGACAACTAAACATATCTAATCCATATAATGTTCCTGGGAGTCAGACTTCCCCGCCGTAGCCCGACAAACATAGGCTGTGGGTAACGAGTGAACTAATTTACTGAGGTTGTCAACTGCTACACACTTTTATTTGTCTACATATTTAAGATGAACTCCACTCCATTGAACAACCATGAGCCTTAATTTTACTGATATAAACTCACTTAGAACTTGGGGATGGCGTAGACCACCCATTCATGGTGATATCGGGGATGGTTTCTTGTTGGGTTTACCACATTACAAGATCTTCCAAGTAGGAACCCTTGACTTGTCCACTCGGACCCCCTCATTTCGCCAGGTCTGGTTGAACGTCTTGGCAATTTCGCGGCAAGCCTTTGGAGTGGATCAGACGCTTGATGTTTGGGGGGATAGCCATGTGGCTCTGAAAGTATTATTCTGGGCTCTGGGTATTTTTCGGCTCCAATTTAGGCAATTTGTAGGGAACACATGATCATTGAGCGATCAATTGTTGAAGGGTAATTCCTTATATAATTGCTGGATAAACCCATCTCTAAACTTGCCAAGTCCTTCTGAAATGCTTTCTGGGTTGCTCAAAGATTTCCTGTCATCGATGGAGCTCTAGTGATTGGTTCGGCAATTTTACACAGCTATGGACACGTAAATCAACATTCAACGAACTAAATGGGCCATGGCTTCTATAGCCATGTTACTTTATTGGAGGGTACTACTCAAAATGCCTAGATTTGTGGGTCCAAAGAGGTGCCATCCAAGGATTGTGTTCTTCCGCGAGATTGTCGACTTCATGCAGCGTGACTCGGCTGCGGCTGAAGTGGATGGCCTAGAGATGGGCCCCCAGCTGTTGGTTTTTCCGAAAGCGTTGTTGCTTGTGGATATATACATATATATACTGTAATGTGGGTAAAACAATGTCATAAACCATCCCCCAAATCACCATAAATATAGGTGGTATAATAAACCTGGAAATGTCCAGGTCCCCAACCTTCAGTCCTCCGCACCTCGTCCTCGTAGCAAGCGGCCGCCTTCTCTGTTTTCACCGGCAGCAGCTCGGGTGTTTGAGCTTCAAAAGGGCAGCTACG
>Ga0126342_10017080_pt1 | contig 12578 bp, 20 predicted proteins | sample Cyp1metagenome_FD_92528 | JGI IMG/M metagenome (GOLD analysis project Ga0126342, IMG submission 92528) | Coral microbial communities from Lord Howe Island, Old Settlement Bay, Australia - Cyphastrea 1 metagenome | ecosystem: Host-associated > Invertebrates > Cnidaria > Coral ...
AGAGGATGGGCCGTTAGGGGTAAGGGAGATGGGGTGGGTTTAGGGGACTCTTGGGGAACCTTGTTGAGGGAGAATGAGACCTTAGGGGTAACACTTAGGGGGCACTTGGGGACACTTGGGGGGGACATGGGGTGGGTTTAGGGGATACTTGGGGACACTTGGGGGGGACATGGGGTGGGTTACATTAGAGAGCAGGGAATGAGACCTTTAGGTGTACACCATTCTGGACTTTTTTATTATTAGGCAACTCATCCATCTGAGAATTTCCTGCTATTTCTTCGAGCATATCTTATTCACACTTATTCAAACTAAAACTACGTCAGAGCATCTGAAACACGACATTAGTGCGACTTTCTTGTCCACGTTGAGGTCGTTGAACACGCATTTCCTGCTACGTTGTAACATCTTGGTCAAGTAACTTTCAAGACGTTCCTGATACGTTGTCATATCTTCTTCCAGTAACTTGCAAGACGTTCCTGATACGTTGTAACATCTTCTTCAAGTAACTTGCAAGACGTTCCTGCTAAATTGCAACATCTTCTTCAAGTAACGTGCCAGATGTTCCTGACACGTTGTAAACTCTTCTTCAAGTAACTTGCAAGACGTGCCTGACACATTGTATGATGCTCTTTCGGCGCCGAAAAGCAGATCGCATGGAATGTTATCGCGTGCTTCGGAGACATATGAATGCATCCATTTATGTGTCTATATGCCTCTGCGCATGTATGGAATCCAGCGCTATGTCTCTCTTATGTCACTTTTCGGCGCTCCAAGCGATCCACTTTTCGGCACTCTAAGCGATCCACTTTTCGGCGCCCCAAGCGAACCCCCGACCTGTAGAAACGTATGTTCCAATATTATGTGATTTTGGAGAATCCTCATGTTGACGATTCTAAACCATGATTCGAGATCAATGCTTTTCTCAATTCCCAATTGAAACAATTGTGCGTCACATCATCATGAGTCCCTGGTAGAAACACGGCAGCTTCCTGCAAGGCAGTTGGTCTTTCTGAGCTGCGTTTCCTGGCCATCCCAGGTTTTCCCCAAGTGTTTGATCCCCAGTTTTTCAGCCCCTTGGTTTTGAAACTGTCAGGAGATGTCAGGATCTTAAAAATGAGTCCAACATCCTCTTCCACCTCCCACATTTTTCCACTGGCTGGTGGTATACCTACCCCTCTGAAAAATATGAAAGTCAGTTGGGATTATTATTCCCAACTGAATGGAAAAATAATATTCACGTTCCAAACCACCAACCAGTTCCATGTTTTTCCCCTTCAACCTCCCCCTCCGGCCCTCCGGCCCCCCTCGGGTGGCCATCAAGGAACCCAGCTGCAGGGATGACAGGTGCAGTTCCATCAGTTTTGGCAGCTGCTGCAGGGCACGCGGCAAGTCCTGACGCGGCACGGCTTGATAGACACGTCATGCTTGGTTCCACCTTAGTCGCTGCAAGGTATATGACATATGATGAATATGTTCCTTATATATGTGTTATATTGTGTTCCTTGTTTATGTTTTAATTGAAACGATACACTTAACAATGATCAATTGCTATCCTTTAAACATGGCTTGAAGATGTTAACAGATTTTGATATATTTTGGTGATCCCCACATCATCCACATTCATCCAAAGCAAACTTGAGTTACTGGTAATGCTTGGAAATAGTGGATAATGGTTATTGAACCACTATTGACCATAGTGACTTGTAATATTTTACTTTATAGACTATCGTAAGCCATACTTGTTTAAATGATAGTTAAATGATGCTGGCAGTTTCTCGTAAAGGTATTTTCCATGACATTTGTGATAGTTATCCTCGGGTAATCGAACGTACTTATGGAACATTTTTTTAGGACGGTAAATCATCATAAATCATTGAACTAAACGGGCTATGGCATGGCTTCCATGGCTTTATATCTGTTAAATAACCAGAGGGTAACGTGGCAATGGAACATACTCCATTTAGAGATGAGCTTCCCATTACAAACATCATTTATGGGGAATTGACAATTGCCATGTTTGATTACCGGAAGGTAACTTGAATTAACCATGGCCTATAAATATACGTATTATTGTGTAAATCTATTGGTAATTTTACCATTTATGATATTTCACCACTATTCACCACTATTCACCACTATTAACCATGCCTTTTCCACCAATCCATCCACGTGATGGAATGTATCGTATCCACATTTCACCGATTTGCATCACCGTGAAACATGAAAATCAAGTAAACCACAGAACAAACCTAAATAATCATCAACTATTGTAGAAATATATATGATCTAATTAGATAGCTTCATGAACCATCTTCTCCTATTGATATATAGAAGAACACATTCCGTTTTGGAAACACATAGCAATTTATATATGAATACTACATATAGCTACAAGGATGCTACAGGGTGGGGCCCGCTAAGTTGACGCACATAACTTGCTTAGGCTAAACATCGGGGATATAACTATAGTCAATGGGTTTCAATACCAACTTGTAACTTATAACTGGGGGGCCTCACCTTATATGATAATCAAGTTTGAATGCAATGTCGGGATCAAAACTATACATCAAGTGTTCGTATTGAAAAGAGCCTCAACTATACCTGGTTGGTGGTTTTAACCATCTTGAAAAATATGAAAGTCAATGGGAAGGATTATCCCATATATTATGGAAAATAAAAAATGTTTGAAACCACCGACCAGATACTGTATGATAATCCAATATTGGTCTCTTGTTTGTCGTTGAACCATCCTTTCCCGCGGCGTTTTTGTCGTTGTACCGTCGTACCTCCACTGGAAGCCTCGCTGCATCCTTCGCTTGGAGGCGAGTGCCTGGGCCAGGGTGCATCTCGCGATCCGAAATTAAAAAACAAAAATGGATTTCAATATACTAGGGAACTAGCAGATAGAATATTCAAAAAACACTGGACAACAGATAGAATTCTATTTGCTTGTTACCTAGTATACGAAAAAAACAAAAATACATGGGAATCTAAATCTGTATCATCAATAAATTGGAACGTTGGAAAAAATCTAGCACAGATTGCATATCTTGCCTGAAAGCTGGTTAGCCCTATTTTGACGGATTTGAACATCGTTCCCAATTAAGACCGTTATTTTGAGGTATATCCAATTTGTGGAAAAAGGATATGGTACAGTAAGCAGCAAGAAAGACTGGCAAGTATGTTGGAATAATGATCATGAAATCTATGGAATTGTATCCAACAACAACACCATGATTAAGCAGAATAATATGGATTTTATATGGATTTTACTTTGCTAAGAAGCTTAGTCCGCCTAAATGACAATGCCTCCTAAACGGGATTGTTCACCAGTGTCAACCCCCAGTAGGGGCAAACGCGAAATCCGTATGGGTTGGCATGACAACTGTTTGACAGAACCGTTACTAAGCCAGTGATGATGCGGATATCACTGATATCACTGACACAGCAGGTGACATAGCCATTGGAAAAGCGAGTGAAATTGTGCCTAATCTTGGAATCGGCATAGGCACCACGTGCTGCATTTGGCAGGTCAAATAGAGTACCCTCTGGTAAACTAGCAGTTTGCCAAGGAAAATAACAATTGCTTCTAGGTATATCATCGCCCTAATTGTCCATATATGTTAGTTACTGGATGGTAAATATAGAAGGAGCCTGATGAGTTTTTTGTTTTCTGGAGACATGGCCCATCAAAAGTTGGCGCCTGCAGCACCCAAGTTCCTGACAAATCTAAACATCCTATTGGAAAATTATGTTCAAATCGCAAATCAATTGGAATTCATGACGTGAGCACTAAACCGGCATTGGAAGTTGGAAGATGACATTCCTTTCAATATGGCTCATTGGAGCCAACCATATTTCAATGGCAATCAAGTTTGTCAACAGGGATTGGACATGTAAACTACTCTCTTAGAGCTGCACAGGCTGTTCAGGCAGACAAATGACCGATGTCAGGGCAGCTGAATGATTTACTTCCTCTCTTCCACTTTTTCAGTGGATCAATTTTCCTGGTGATTCTGAAGGTGCTGTATGAAGAAAGTTACACTCCCACCATTGGAGAAGGGGCTCAAGCCACTCTTGGAATGGCAACCACTTTGCAACAAGCTGAGGGCTTTTACCATTTACTTTTATCCAACAAGTTTGGAAACGAACCAAAATCTAATCTTTGTTGCATACATCACCACGTTACATCACCATAGATTTTCATAGATTTCCATGGATTTCCATATGGGTTTCCTCCTTCCACCCCGATTTTGCGCCCAAGGCACAGCTTGCATCCGCCCAGCCGGACGCGCCGTGAACGCTGCTCCGCCAAACACAGTCCAGCGCCGCCGCAAAGGGAAGCAGCGCGGCGCAGCGGATCATGTCATGGCGGCGGTTTCAATGGCTGCTTTTTGGGGCGAAACTCTATGAATGAAAATGGTTTATATATGTGGTATAGAATATGTGGTATATTTATTCTATGAATTTATGTGGTAGAAAATGCTTTATATATGTGGATATAGAATTTGAACTCATTCATGGTGCGAATCTCACCAGAAAATATGGAATTCATATGGATTTCTGTGGGATATACCACAGAGTACCTTCATTTTTAGGTCCTAAAATTCCCACTGAGACTTCTCTGGATTTTTCGGTTGGTCATGCTTTCTGATTAACCCCAATGTTGTCATACAAAAATACAAACAAATATGGAAACAATGGCCAATCTGCTGGGTTTTTGCTGGGCCAGGAGGAAGACATTGTCACTGTTGGATAAGATATACAAACCACACTTTGGTAAAAAGCTGGCTCGGTTGGCATCTCCAATTTGCAGCAAAAAAATAAGTACCAAAGAACGCATCCCAGGTGTAGAGAAATGCCGATAAAAAGTGTAATGTCGCAAGATTTGGGTTGTAGTTTTCTTCATGTCTGTCAAGAGCATCTAGACGAATTCAAGAAATGGCTCGCCCACAAACATGGTGATTCGACCAAGATGGGGCTCGAATTTTTGGGATGTCACCAAGGCGTGGAATGGTGGGACACACTCGTTTGGCTATTTGAAAACCACATAAGACCACCCAAAGGTGCCTAGCTCTCTGGATTCCTTGTCTTTCCAACTGAGCAGCAAAACCGTGGATTGTTTTACTCCCCAAGAAGCCTGGGAAAGCAAACCATGTAACCAGCAAGAGAAAAAGACGTCTTTGCAGCTAAAAAGGAACACATTCATGTACTTGTCTTCCCTTGCCATCTCAATAAATAGGTTTGATCAAATCACTTGAAACACGTCTTCTCATTTTAAGGTTAACATCCAAATCTCACACTTTACCCTCAAAACTCTTTCACAATCAACCCGCAATTCAACATCTTCAAAACAAATCTACATAAAGAAAAACACGTCTCAAATATGTTCAAATGTTTCATCTTAAACAATCTTCAGATCTTCAAGGGTGGTGGTGGTCTACAAGTAGGATACCTTTTTTTTGAGAGTTCTATAATGATTTGCCCTATTCTTGGATTTGCTTTAGGAACTCTAAAACCATCTTGAAAAATGTGAAAGTCAATGGGAAGGATTATCCCATATATTATGGAAAATAAAACATGTTTGAAACCACCAAGCAGATGAACCTAATTATTGACAACATTGTGATTTTCCAGGTGATTTCCAGTTTGCAAAGTGTTTCGGTACACCCAAAATGGAGGTCTACCCCCATGGCTCCCGCCTCAACCCCACTGCGCAGCTCATGCCGTCCATGGGCGAAGGGACAGTAGAAGCCGCGGCAGCCGACGCCACACATGGAGACCTGACACTGGAGACGGTGCCCCGAAAGTCTCAGGAGAAAAATGGTGATTTCAGCAGCAAAAAACATTGGGGATATGGATTGATGCTTGATTTATGATGCAAAAAAGTCGGCTGGAAAACTTATAACATCTTATAACTATGCAAACTATAGGGTTTATGGTGATAAATATATTGGACTTTTAACGGACGAATTGAGACTTCTGTGGGGCATGCCTTGCAGAGATGAAGAGCTGTGAAATCCAGTGGAAAATGGCTTGAAATCAGGCACAAATGGGACATTGTTACGGAATCTAAAACCAGTGTAGAAAATTTGGAAAGCAAGTCGGCTGAACTGAACATCAAAATTTGTTCAAAGTAGAACCTGAGAATAGATGAAAATAGTCCATTGTCAGATGAATGTAATCTTCTGGGGTGTCAGTTGGAGCTTTGAGAGTCGCTGGATTCTCTGGAACATGGCGGGTTGGAACATGGAATCATAGACATCCTGCAAAACAATGTGTGTTTTGTTTGTTAGTACATATCGTATAGAATATACATATATTTATATATATATATATATTGCTAAGTACATATATAGAAAACAATATTGGTCAGGGATACAATTTATATACATATATCGCTATGGATCCATGCCCACTGTCTGAGCAGGTACAAGACACCCCCTAAATCATACCCCAAACACTTCCCAAGAAGGTACTTGGACCCATAGGGCATATATATATTATTACATTATATATATTGTAGATATTATATATATATATATATTATTGTAGATATTATATATATACATATATATATATATATGTATTAACTATATGTATAGTATTTTTATCAAGGGAGATTTTAAAGTGTTCAAGTATCTATTGAAGCATCCATTCAAGGACGAGAAGGAATCCCAGCACACGGACCTTACCGTTTTGGTCATTCATTTCCAATAGGACATTCAATGCCACCAGAAAAGAACATATACTTAGATGGGCCATGGAGTTAGTTAACTAGTTAGTAAATGGATTATCAGTGGGATATAGGGGGTTATATCCCCAGTTACTATGGCCCATCTAAGTAACCTATAGCTAACATGTTCTGTCATCATTCACCTGAAAATTGCGGCTGGTAAATCCAATGCCATAAACCTACAGGATGGGTGGTAAACCACCCCTTTGTGGTGACTTGGGGGATGGTTCATGGCAAAAAGGACGAATCCCACAGCCGCCCATCGGCTCCTTGTAAGTCAAGGGATGGTACAGAACTTCCTGCGTGCGAAAAAAAAAAAAGCAAAGCTGCACGATTTTTTTTTGGGCGGAAAAAAGTTGACCAGCCCGTTATTGACCACACTTTCTGAAAAGCAAATGTGCAACCGATTCTCATCCATTTTCATCCACATTTGGGTGGGGAATCATATGGAACCATTGTGCCAGGCTTTGGAGACAAGCTGCGTCAACAGCTTTGGCAATGCCACCCTGCAACACCTAAAAACCCAGCTGAGGCCCAGTTACAGTAGCAAATAAAAAACCTGCTCCGCCAAGTGTGAATATTTAAAAAGTAATTGCAAATGGCCTCGGCTAGACATGCACAAATCAATCAAGTAGCTTTGCATCACTTCGGGAAGCCACCAATATATAATGGTTTCTTACCCTGTCGTCACTGTCCTCACGTGATGGTGATGTTTCTGCACTATTTGATGGTCCCGAAGGCTCCAGAAAAATCACGGAAATCAAAGTGTGACACCCCAAAGGTACCCTCACCTGATCAATAACCCCCATTCAGAAAGTGTGATGTTGGATATGTTGGTACCTTCAAAACTTCCGTATAGATTCAAACACTTCCGAATGGGAGGTACTTGGATAGATAGGGCTTGAAAAATAGAGCTTCGTAAAGTCCTACAAGGCCTTCAAGGTGCGCCGCAAGAATTGGTTGTATAGTAGACCCCACAAAAACATACAAAAACTAGTTCAATATATTATGTAATATATATATATATATATATCATTATATAAGATTATATATCATAAATCCAATGGTCAACCTACTCACTTCAACCAACGAACGAGCGATTCCAAACTGGTCAATTTCAGTACTGTGCTCTCCTCCTCAGAATGTGCAAAGCGACCTTGCTTCAGACACTGGATGAACGGGAGAATCTGGGTGAGTTCATGGTTTCCACATTTTCCCTAGCAATCCATTGATCTTGGCTACACAGAAAGTGACATAAATATAGAAATCCATGGTTTTGCTTAGGAAGTCTTAGGAAAATGATTTACACATGCTTGGCTGTCCATATTCTTAAAGGTGGAACTAATTTGGTTATAGCAGTATTTATGCCAAAGAAATGATCGCAAAAGGATGGGTATGCCAATTGTGGGCCGATATCTTCTCCTCAAAACGATTTTGTCGTTGATGTAAGCATGGGTATAAAACACGAAAGACGAAATATCAACCATACATCAAAGGGTATCGAAAATTGACTAGGCATGATCAAACTGGAATTGTATGATAAACACAACAACCAAAATAGGAATGGGTCTGTCAATTCATATTGAACTAGAAACTAATATAGTGTTTTTCGGACTTGAGGCCTTGAGCCCGGGGAATGTGAACCACATGGTTCTTCTGTTGGATTCCAAACATGGTGAACCCAGGATTAGTGTTGACCCCTGGCTGGATGTGAGTTGGTTCACGTCCGGAAAAGCCATCGAACCAACTCAAAAATGGGTCAGCAATATAGTCAGTATAGCCGACAGGGAATCATCAAAAAATAACATTCTTTCAGCTTGGCAAATGATTGTATATGTAATCAAGAACAGATCCCATGATTCATCGGGCGTCTTTCAAAAGATCTGAAGTAATGTTCATACTATCATAATTCATACTCCTGAAATAAAACAAACCCACGGTTCCCCTGGAAACCATTTGTGTTTACCCAACATGTTGATGGTTCGATCCCAAAGTTACAAATTCTACAATATTGTGTGGCCAAAACTTAACCTATCGGCCTACCCTTTCACTTGACCCATGTTCAACCCCAAACCTACGGATTTCAAATGTTCCTTTCTATTCATTTTAAGTGTACCCTGAAGAAATTTCGGATTTTACCAAACATGGATCCAGTTCACCAATATTTGTCCAGCCGATTCTCTGGTCAGTTCACCACCCATGGATGGATCACATTCCCCTAGCCGAATAGCTGGCACTGGTCATCAAACATGGCTGACACTGGAAAAAACATATGAAAGAATCTATGGGCATTCAAAATAAATTGGGAAAATCATGTCAATGTATGGTCACTTCGGGATTTTCCAGCAAGCCATGGAGCTGATTATCAGAGGCTACTATTGATTTTACAGGCTAAACTGTGAAACTCTATGGGTGTGTTTTATCCTTCAAGCAGGTCACAACCGAGACAAACATGAAGTCGGAGCGCCTTTTTTAATCTTGGTGGTTTCAATCGGACAATGAGATTCTCATTTACCCTCTGGTAATTTAACATAGCTATTGAAAATACACCATTGATAGTTAATGTACCTATGCCAAATGCCGATGTTCATCGATTTTCTATGGCTATGTTAGTTTACCAGAGGGTAAATCAGTGATATCAACTTTATTCATCTTTAGATGTCTTGAGTCTGTTATCCATCCAAACCAGATGATCATATTAGATAATATTAGATATTCTGGGAATTACTGGGATTTGAAAAAAATGTCCCCCCTGAGTTCCAGATGGTGGATTTACCAACTGGAAAAAGCAACACCTTCAGAAAATCCAAGTATTTGGGTGCATCATATAGGCTCGGATGGAAAACAGAAGATATTTGAAATTCCGTAATCAGAGTGGCCAAGGAAAATGATGTTAACCCATGCCTCACCACGACCACCTCTGGACTTGACTGATCTTGACTGTTTCACTCAAGCTGAAGATCAGGGGGCAGTAAATACTGGTAAACGGCCCCGGGGCGATTGGAATCCTCACCGCTTGTCTCTTCCACCATGCTCACATACAGTGATCTGTCCTGAAGCAACAGTGCTACAGGGTGCAAGCCACGTGGACACCGCAAGACTTCGGCGTAAGTTGTGCTACCTGGGTGGAAGGCCAACAGCTTTCTTTGATGCCACTCAACAACATAGATTATTCCACTTTCAGTTACAAACAGGTCAGATAAGAAGATTGGGCCCTCGGTTGGGGCTCGTCCAACCACAACAGGTTTCAAGGACTCAGCTGGATTGAAGCACAAAATGCGTTTGTTTTCTGCGGGTTCAATGCGATTATCCAAAAGATAGATCACCTCTTTCTTGGTCACAAACATCCTGCCTGCTGAGAATTGCAAGTCTGCTCGAAGACTTTCAGAGGTAAGCACTGTCTGGAGCTGTGAACCAACCCACTTTTGCAGTGTTCTCCCAGCCCGGCTCAGCACATATAGCCCTCCGTTGGGAGAGCAACACAATGCGGAAGCGTCAACGTCAACAACGAAGTGTCCCGACCCATGTTCGAAACAAACGATTCTCTGATTCCACCAGTCCGCCACAAAAATCTCACTGCTGGGAGAGATGGACAGGCGACCACAAAATCCCAAGTCATTGATTCCGGTCACAGTAGCACCTTCACCCGCAACAGGTCGAACGCAGCTTGCAGGGTCACCGGGCTTCCAACAAAGAATGCTGCTCTTGCTACTGAAAGACGCAGCAAACAGTTTACCTTGGTGCCAGCACAAAGAGGTACATGGCAGAGACAGTATCACTCGTCCTGAACCTTCAATGCTGGTGGTGCTTGCACCTAGAAATGGTGACCAATGCCTGAGACAAGGCCTCTTCGGCTCAAACCCACCTGGACATCGGATTCTCTTTCTGGAGCTTAAAGCATCCTCAACTCTCTTGTGCAGGTCGTCACCATTCGGACCGGAGAGAGTTGTTACGCGAAGGTGCAGCAAATTCTCAATGGAGAGTGCTTGGAAATGCACATGTTGCAGCAGCGTGCCAAAGGCATGTCCGTCCTCGGAAAATTTGTTCCAGGTAAGTATTGCGTTCATCACTGTTTCTTCGCGAGAGATAGACAGATCTTCCCTTGTCAAAATTCGGGTCAGCTGACTTGCACTAAGCTTCCCCAAATATGGATGCTGGCTGCAAATCTCAAACTCTTCAATAACCTTATCTTCAGATGCAGCGCTCAAAGAATGAAGGACATATGGGTCTTGCAGAACTTGCAGGGCGACACTGCAGTCCAAGTGGGCATGGATGCATGCCGCAATTTCACCTGCCAACTTTGGCATGTCGAAAGCATCTGCAAGTCGTAGGAGTTCAAGACCAACCTCCACCGGTACTTCAGGCTGCCCATCATAGATGTAGTCCAGCAATGCACACAGTGCCTCTTTGGACGCAGCGATTTCCACTGGCTGCTTTTGTTGTACCCTCTGTGCTTCCAGGAACGGCCCACCGAGCAAATTCTTGAAAAACACGCTGGCAGCAGATAGCACAGCCATATGGGCGTGATGCTCTGCCCCATCATAGCTCTTCAGGACTACATCGCAGAGATGGTCGTCCATCCAGAAATGCCGCATCTGCTGCATGATGCTGGCCCGATGCCGGGCCGGATCTGAGTGGTCAATCTTTAGGGCTCCCATGGCACTCAACAGGCCGCTGCGGAACAGCCGACCGCTTGCAGGTTGCTGCAGTTAGTTCTCCTAAATTGTCTCAATTTATCATACTTTCTGTTGTTTTGTGATCAGATCATAATCAAATTAAAATCCAACAAACAAACACATGATAAAAATGGAAATTCCAATATATCAACCCAATGAATTCCATCCCCATGAGGTTGATACAAAAAAAAAACGCAGCTTGCAGCCCTACCAGCCAACAGAAATCACACTGACAACCTTAGGCACCCCAAGGCTCGATTGGGGGACATGGCGGCGGCCGAGAAATGGGTGAGTTACTTGACTGAAGCGTACGCACCAACCTGAAATAAGGTGATTCACATGGGTAAAAGAATGCCATAAACCACCCATTTTTGGGAATGGTTTATACAACCTATTTATGGTGATTTGGGTGATGGTTTATGTTTGTTTTAGTTTTATCCATGTTGTTGAGATGGTTCCCCTTACCAAGCATCTTTTGGGGTCGTTGCACCATGTGGCACCTTGTCACCATCATTTGGTTTTGTCTAATGCTTTAGCTGGCCATTATCCCCATTTGAAATGGCCACCAGCCTTCTGGCCAGTCGCTGTGTTCCGGACATATATTCAGCATCAAAATATAGGGGCAACGTCATGACGTTGACCCACAACCAAATACAACGGACTCTGGTCAAACAGCCAATGCAAGTTGTCCTTGGAAACCACCATTTCTATTCGAGAAAATGCCCTTTAAAACTGGATATGCCCATATTGGTGGCCAAAAGACATATCAAAACATAGAAAAACCCTTTTGTCTCCATCCCAATTTGTGCACATCCCAATTCATAAATATAGATTATATTATTCATAATTCATAAATCCCATATATAATTTATATATATATATCTGGTTGGTGGTATACCTACACCTCTGAACAATATGAGTTTGTCAGTTGGGATGATGACATTCCCAATATATGGAAAAATAAAATTCATATTCCAAACCACCAATCAGTATATGGTTATTATCCATTAACCATATTTGGTTATCATCCATTAATATCTGATTAATCGAAGGAAGTTTAGAAGTCAAACTTCCGACAATATGGACAGATGAAAAGCAGAGCAGGGAAGAGGCAGAGAGAAGAGGAAGATTAGAAGAAAGAAGAGTAGAAGAGAAAGAGTAAGAAG
>Ga0126342_10017081_pt1 | contig 12578 bp, 17 predicted proteins | sample Cyp1metagenome_FD_92528 | JGI IMG/M metagenome (GOLD analysis project Ga0126342, IMG submission 92528) | Coral microbial communities from Lord Howe Island, Old Settlement Bay, Australia - Cyphastrea 1 metagenome | ecosystem: Host-associated > Invertebrates > Cnidaria > Coral ...
CATCAGCGTAGCATCAAGAACCTCCGACTCGAAAAAGAAGCGTTTCGCGACCTCAGTTTTCGGTCCGTAGGCAAAAACATGAACAAACAAGATACATGTGGTTTATGGATGTTTATGATGTTTATGGTGCTTATACCATCTTATACCATTTTAACTCATCTTATACCATCTGATACCTATGGTCAGATAATCAGATGGGTGAATAGAAAGCAACAAACATACCTGAGGGGCCACACATTGTTGGGGATAAAAATCGGATTGGTCGTAGCCAGGGATATGTGCGGTAGAAAATCTACCAGGGGGCCACCCAGCAAAAGTCACTTATCACCTCAATGGGAATTTCAGGATCCTAAAATGGAGGTACGTTAGTACCATATTTTTGGCCATATTTTCTGGGGATATTCACTTACATAGGCCTGAAAAATAGGCCTTATATATGGTAGGTACCTCCATTTTAGGATCCTGGAATTGCCATTGATCACCCCAAGAAACAAGTTTTAAGTTTACTTGATGAGGCATTAGCACCAAGTGCAGGTCGCACTTGGCCATCAATGAGTTAAGATTCTTAAGATGTTGGACCCTTTTGCGAAGACGATGACATGCGAGGGTCTTCTATGTTGGTTTTTCAGGTGTATGCCCGCAATTTTGTTTACATGAATGGTTATGATGATGATGATTATTATTATTATTATGTTTATTGTTAATTATTTGTATTGTTTTTGTTACAATATATTATTTATTATATTATTATTGTTGTTATTTTATATACACATGGATATCCCGCCCCTTGTTCATGTTCATCACAGTCATCCCCGAAAAGATCTGAAGAAATCGTGAATCTGGAAGATTCCCATGAAAAATCGTGAAGATTCACTATTTTAGGCATTTGTTTATATCTTTTGGTGGTTTCATATTATATATCGAATGTCGACTATTATTCTGGTTGGTGCTTTGGAACATGAATGGATTATTTTTCCATATATTGGGAATAATAATCCCAACTGACTTTCAGATTTTTCAGAGGGGTTCAAACCACCAACCAGTATATATCGACTAATATTTGTATTCCAATGATTTCCCATGTGGGGCTTGCATCAGGGCTCCAGGGAAAACCGGGCCGATTGGGTCGATAGAGTCGATGGGCTTTGCTGATTTGGAAAGGCAATGACTTGAATCAGTCGGTTCTATGACTTTGACAACTATAAAGGTATATCATTAAGTATTGATATATCCTAAATGATAATCAGCAACTATAATGATATACTTAAAAACTATGATTAGTCGGTTCTATAACTTACAAGTATCTTAAGTATATCATTATAGTCGCTGATTGTCATGAAGTTATTATTATTTCTAAATGAACATATATGACTGTTGATGACGGTTGTGTATAGTATAGAATAGCCAATATTTTGATCAAATGATGGACATTGTGAGTCATTACGACTATTATATACTGTTATAAGATTATTATGCATATTATGCAACCAGCGTATTATGCTAAGATTATAGCTGTCGTGTTTGTTAAAACTTAGAACATGGATAATTCCATATTCTTAGATTAATCAAACATATTAATGATGCATTAATGCTTAGATTAACTTCAGGATGATTAATGCTTAGATTAATCAAAGGTGGCTGGGGGATTTACAAGCCAGATCCTTGATGAGTCACATCCGTCACAAAAATCGATGAAGCATATTAAACATCACTAACCCCCAGTTAATGGGAATGTTACTTATCAAGAATCAATCACATTTAAATCCCATTTAAATCCCATTTAAATCCATTAAAATCCATTAAAATCCAATAAACATCACTAAACATCACTAAACACGATGAAATCCCATGGTGATATTCTGTGGCTTCACTCCCTACGTGACCAGCAAGGCTACGAACGAAGCAGGAGAAGTTGGCCCAGCTCTTAGGTGGCGTCAAGGACATCGATGGCGTTCCCTGGATGGAACCGGAAGATGCTTTTACGGTGGAACTATGGGATTTACTGTGCTCATACCTTTTTTTTTTGAAGGAGTCTGAAGTTAAGGGATGTGAAGGGTCGACACAAATGGCTGTTTCTTGGATTGTTGTGGATTGAATATGGCATTTTGACTCGGGAGAAGAAGCGGCTGAAGACGTTCCATTCCGATGATGGTCCCAGCTTGACGTGGTATACCAAACTCATCTGGTGGTATTTAAATCATGAATTTGGATGTTGAGATTTGTTGGGCTTAGCCGGATTTTTCCATACATCCCACTTAAGACTTAGGAGTTGATTTTAGGTAGGCTCTTTCGTATTTCCATGTGAATCCTTAGAAACTTTCATATGGCATGGTTTGGAGTTGAACGTGGACCTAGTTTTGGTATGTGGAAATATCACCCAACTTCCAAAAGATTTCATAGCTTGTACGGCTTATACCATCTTGTAACACCATTTTTCTGGCAGACAATTGCGTAACTCACACTTATATATGCCTAGGTGAACTCTTCGAGAAGGCGATGGAGAGAGAGAGAGAGAGAGAGAGATCGGTTTCTTTGTTGATTTATGTTTTTTGTCTAAAGAAATATTTATATAATTACATGAAACCCTCACTTCGGACAAATTTCCCTGGCATTCATGGATTATTTTGACACCTAGTTCTTTTGTTTCACCCCCTATGTTCATGGGATCCAACATAGGTTACCATGTCATACCCCGTCTACTGCATCATGCGCCCCAGTTACTTGGTTCACTACATTCACCCATCTATAGTTAAAATGACCATAAACCCAACAATTATCCCATTATGACGCCAACTTGGCCAACTTTCCCAATGTCTTTCCCATGGTTTTCCAGTGTGGTTTCCACGCTTTTCCCTAGTTTCCAATGGTTTTCCATGTTTTTCCTATGTTTTGCCATGTTTTCCTATAGGTTCCCCATGTTTTTCCCTGTTTTCCTCATGTTTTGTCCATGGGGTTGTCCTATGTTTTTTCTAGGTTTGTTGTTGATTGTCCATAGCTTCCCCATGTTTTTTGCAGTTTTAACCATGGTTTCCCTACGTTTTTCCTAGTTTTTTGCAGTTTTAACCATGTTTTTCCCATGTTTGTTGCTGTTTTCCCAACATTTTCCCTATGTATTCCCTATGTTTTTCCATGGTTTTCCCACGGATTCCCCAGCTCCCCGGTGACCTCCGGCTTCGCGCCGCGCGGTGAGGTCTCCGCCGTGGTGGCCGGCGCCAAGGACGAGTTGACCAAGCTGCCGCTGCCGGCGGCGGCGCGGGCGCTGGTGGTGCTGGCGGCCTCCACACACGACGGAGATGGGTACCGCGGCGGGAATGGAATTGGGAGAACCTGATATGGTAGTTGGTAATATACATGATGTTGTTATTATTATTATTATTTATTATTTTTTTGTTATTAATGATTATTAATGATTATTATTTATTATTATTATTATTAATTATTATTATCAATGATTATTATCAATGATTATTTTTTAATTTTTATTATTATTAGTTATTATTTATTATTATTAATGATTGTTATTAAAATTATTTATTTATTATTATTAATTATTATTATTAATGATTATTATTTATGATTATTTTTAATTTTTATTATTAATGATTATTATTATTAATTATTAGTACTTATTATTATTAATTATTAGTACTTATTATTATTAATTATTATTAATGATTATTGTTAATATTATTTATTAATTAATGATTATTATTAATATTATTTATTAATTATTACTATTAATTATTATTATTAATTATTATTAATTATTATTAATTATTATTATTAATTATTTTTATTCTGAGTTGTTGTTTATTATCACAATTTTCCCAACAATGGGAGATATCAGTGTGAGATATCGGCACTTGGAATAATTGGGATAACTGAGAAACTAATGCTAATTGATTATGTAATATTATAAAACATTATTCTGGGAAACTATATTGCTGAACTCAGTGGTTTATTGTACTATTATTGACATATCACTTTTTTAATTCTGTATGTATGATTCTGGTTCTGATCGTCATAAACTATCATTATGAATAATTGGGACAACCCATCTCAAAAGGGATAAATATGGTTTATATTATTACTATTAATCCTGGAAAGTAATGTTGATCTTGGAAATTGTGATATAATTATACATAATAATGGGATCATTTTGTAACATATGGCAACATGTTATTCCCCAATTTGATTACTATCAACTGTGACTAAGATAATACTTAGTTGATGAATCAGCCAGTAATGATCTTGCTAATGGGATATAACAACTAATGACTAATGGTTATATCATGTTATATATGGTGTTATCAATTTCTATTTCGAAGGGTGTTTACCCTGGTTGATTCCTAGGGATTCATAGGGCCATCTCTTGGGGGTCGCCTGAGTCACCCATCAAGATACTGACGACGTGGGAAATGGTTTTTTTCCGGCTTTGCCTTAAACTACCCGACCGATCGTAAACGTTTACAGTTTGCGAACTGGAAAATGGCCCAGTCGAAAAAGTTGATTTACCTATTAAACATGGTGATTTTCCATAGTTATGTCTGGAAAATGGCCCAGTCGAAAAAGTTGATTTACCATGAATTACCCATAAATAAATGTGATTTTCCAGTTCGTTATCTTAGTTTACCAGAGGGTATATGGAATTGCAACTGGGTGAATTTGAAGAATCGCCTGATTCTAGATTAGATCTATGTTGAATAGGCGATAACATGCGATAACATCTGGATTGCCATCGCTGTTATATACTATATTGGGCGGGTCAATTGACAACACGATTTCTGTAATTGTTAGTGCTACTCCTACTCTTACTGTCAATCTAGTCCACCAGATTGTGGACAAGCATGTGTTTGTTGATTGTTGTTTTTAAAAAAAGTAATACCATTGGATTGCGAAACCCAGTGAGGAGAGGTGTTTGGGCTGGGACGTTCATGACGCTCATGGGCAACCTCTTGGATTTTTATCTCGGAATTTGAAGTCAACAGTTAGTTTGTTTGTTTTGTTTCGTCTATTTCTTTGTGTCTTCGTTTCTCTATTAGGGCACGTTTCAGCCAACATCTTGTTGCGAATTTCTGCTTGCTTCAAGACTAAGGTTGGATGTCACCAAGACCATAAATCGCATTGCAGCTCAAAAGAAACTGCGGCTTGGCGCTGGTTGTGGGCTGACTGGGCAAGAGTATCAAGGAGATTGACGTCATGTGACTTCTTTGGACCATATTCCCATTTTTGTTGTTTAAACAACCGGAGGTTTCCATAAATGGAGGTACCCAAAATGGATAGTTTATAATTGAAAGTTTGTAAAATGGATGATTTGGGGGTACCCCTATTTAAGGAACCCCCCATATGTGTTTTATTTATATAGGTAGATGGTAGATGTGAGGTTGTTGTCTACATGTGGGTATGTACACTTTTACCTGCCGGTGTCAGCCATTTTGTTGGTTTTACCTATCATACCATATGATTTGTTTCGTCCATTTAGCAAGCTAGCTAGTTTGAGGCAAGAACTCTACAAAGCCGCATGTGTACATCTCCAAGCGTTTGTGCTCGTAGAAAAATTAGTTATGTTGATTGATTATGTCCACATGTGCCTTTTATTTGCTCAATACCAAAAAAACAATTCAACGGACAACAGAATGGATGTGGCTCAAACGTATTGTCAAAAAATAGGGCGCTCCAAAACCCCATCGATAATCAGTACCCATGCCTTAATAGCAGTGCCCATCCTTGGACAAACCCAAATGGTCTTGGTTGAAAACATGGTGCTCAAAAGTCCAATGGTTTATCATGCTTTATCGTCATGTTGTTTGCTAGAAACTGTGATTTTATGGAACTGTAGGACAAAGTGGTCCTTTTTTCCGAATGAAACTCCCAATTGATCATGGTAAAAACCAGCCTTTTTCACCGCAAAGCATCCAGCGGTTCGCCCAGGCTGGCGAACTTGCGCAGCATCTTAGCCACTGCCACCAATGGTGGTGACGTGGTGCGCGGGGGCGCGGCATTCATGGAGACTGGGCAAGGGGGGGGTATGTTAACAACAAAACAGGCATATGGAGGTTTCCATAGGTTTCCTAAGTCATGGGGGTACCCCCAAATCATCCAAAATCGGACCATTTTTAGTATTGAAACCTATGATGTTGGGGATCCCCCACTTTAGGAGACCTCCATAAATAACATGCCAATGGAACCATTCAGCAATGATCCAACATGGGTATGTAACCTGGCAAGGTAGGCACTTAACCTACCAGAGGTCATGAACCAGATAGACATGGATATCATCTGAGCGATGCTTCAGGTTTGCACCCCGCAAAAGTGCACATATGAAGCAGTGCACGCAGTTTTTTTGGGCCTCATGAGTCGCAGTTGGCAGGTTCCGAACGACAAAAATTTGGCAGGTAATGGCCAAGGTACATATCCCTAGGACACCCCGTGAACTAGGGTTTCTAGGCTTAGGCTGAGAACTTCCACACACCCATCGTCTGACCTGAAAGAAGATATATGATGTGGAAGATGCAGATTTCGGGACGCATCTGTTGAAAAATATGAAAAAGTATCAAGCAGATTTCAAGTTTCAAATGTGTTGTGTTGTTCTGTGTTCATTTTAAATGTTTGGTGGAATTCTATTCCCAGCATTTCCCAGCTATTTCCTGCAAAGTCTGTTAATGTCAGCATGTTTTTCCCATCTCTTCCCAAGTTTTTCTCCATATTTTCTCATGTTTTCCCATATCTTCCCACGTTTTTCTCCATATTTTCCCAGGTTGTTTCTCCATATTTTCTCATGTTTTCCCATATTTTCTCCATTTACATTGGATTGTCCCATGGATTTTCCCATGAAACCCTCCACTTCTCATGGGTTTTTTCCACGTTTTTCCCACGTTTTCCGGTGACTTTCCCACGTTTTTAGTGCCAGGTGCTGCCGCTGCACGACTTGTTGGACATGGCGGACCTGGCGGCGGCGGTGGGCGGAGCTGGTGGGGGGCACTCAGAGGCAGAACAGCAGGGGATTTTTATGGATTTTCCCATGGTTTTAGTGATGTTTAATGAATGTTTCATGGATGTTTAATGGATTTTCATGGATTTTAATGGATTTCAATGAATGTTCATGGATGTTTAATTGATTTTCATGGATTTTAATGGATTTTAATGGATTTTAATGGATTTTCATGGATGTTTAATGGATTTTAATTTAATGGACTTTAATGGATTTCAATGGATGTTTAAGTGATTTTAATGGATGTTTAGTGGATTTTAATAGATTTTAATGGGATTTGTGGTTGATAAGTAACATTCCTATTAACTGGGGGGTTAGTGATGTTTAGTGGATGATAATGGGATGTTTCATGTTTAATCACCAAGGGATTTTAACGGAATATGGAATGTTACTTATCAGCAAATATCAACATTAAGGATCTTACCATGAATTAAAGAGAATTGGCAATGGAGGGGAGGGTATATACAATGAAACTAAACATCTCTGATCCCACAGACATTGAAATGGGATTTAATATATACCCTCTTGTTATTTAACATAGCCATGGAAAATGGCTCATTTATAGATGATTTTCCCATTAAAACCTTACTTTATAAGGGATGTTCCATGGCTATGTTAAATAGCCAGATGGTAGATATTTAAGGATTGGGGGGTTCAATGATTAAACATGAATTCATCATGTTCAATTACACATCATTGAGCCCCTGCAATAAATTTAATGAGATTTAAATAATTTCAAATCCATAATGTTAATTTACATAGATTTTAATGAGATGTCGCTCATCAACAATTAGAAGAGAGGGTGATATACCCTCTGGTGTCCTCAAACGTGGCCGTAGCCGGAAAATCCCAGAGCCATGAAGGCTTTATGCAATGATATCTGGCTGGTGGTTTCAAACATGAATGTTATTTTTCCATTTGATATATGGGATGTCATCTTTCCCATTGACGGACTCCATCATTTTTCAAGATGGTTAAGTCACCACCAAGCAGGTATCATGGGGAAAAAAACATGGATTTTCCACCACGCCAGGCTCATCCCGTTTAGTAAGTGGTGACTGTGTGCGGGGTGATAACCAAACTATCGTATTCATGGGGGTTGATTGGATTTATTGGGGGTTTATAAGCACTAAAAATGATGGTATCTTCGGCACGTGGGAGTTTCAAAGGATTCTTTTTGGATTCTTTTTGGAGTTTCACCACCAAAAATGGAAAAACATGGTATATAATGTGGCTTTAGCAACAACATTGGTGATAAATAGATGGTCTAAGTGCTTCGAGGATCGTCCCAGTCGATGGTTGTCTTACTGCGGTTACCCAGTTATCAATGGGATAACCCTCTGGTAAACTTAACAAAAAGCCATGGAAAATCACTATGTTCAATAGGTAAATCAACTATTTCCATGGCCATGTTCCAGTTCGCAAACTGTTAGTTGACCAGAGGGTAGTGGGATGATCCTCCAAATATCATGGTGCTACGGGTTTTCATGGGGATTTCATGAAGCAACAACAAATGGTGATTAATCAGCAGATGTCATTTTGTATAAAATGAGGGTTGAACCAACATCCAGATGGTGGTATCTTCGGCAAACGGGTGGTAAATGGATGAGATTCGGCGATTTTTCAGCAAGAAACATGGAGAGATAACGACAGGTGATGAAGCAGCAGATATCATGGGATGAAATGGGGCTTCAACTAACAGGTTACTGTAATGGTTGTGGGGATGTCATTTTATGACATAAATGTCTTTAAAAGACTCGGATCCAAAGCCTTTCAAAATCTGGATCCCAGTTCCTGGGAACAATTGGAAGTTCACCAGGAAAATTCTGATCTTTGTGGCTTGGCCAGAGAATTAATCCCTATGTATCCCTACAACACTTTTGGGGTGGAAATGGCGCATGTTTCCACTTTATCTATCTATATAATATATATATATATATATATGTGTACATATATATATATAAAATATTCCATTTACCCCCCAAAGACATCTCGGTGTTGGAAGCAAGCCTGTGGATTGAGGGCCGAATCCCATTCACAGGTCCGTTCTTCATGGTCATTATCTCAACAAGCTTTACTTGCCCAGGTCATCCATATGTGTTCACGGTCTACATCCAGGACATCTGCAGATGCGAGTCCTACGCTCCATGATACTTCAGGGATACCTAGCTACACCAGATTCCAAATGTGGCCTCCACATCTTAGTGTTGGCCGAGAAAGCTCAGAGGGGAGGTGTGGCTGAGCCGCTCAAGGTGGGATGACACAAAACCGCTGCCAGACGTGGAGATGTCCGGCCTCGCAGAACGTGGAAATCGTTTCGGCAACGTCGTTGTCATCCCCAACTGCACCCACAAGTACAAGGTGGTGCCCCCCAGATATCAGTTGGTTCATAAGCACCATGATACATCTACCATAAACAGATATAAACAGCTTTCCCCAACTTAGCTCTGTATCTACCATGATACATCTACTGTACCATAAACATCCATAAACCATAGTCATAGTCATTGGACTAATAAATCCACCAACGGAAGGATTTCGTTTGAGAGCCTGCCTCCCTGGTCCATACCCTGAGGAGCGGGCAGCGATTTGGTCCATACCCGGCAGGTGCGGGCTTTGAAAAGTGATGTTTGGTTTATAAACCCCATGAATCATGTTTTACAATTTACAACAATTTATAACATCTTGAATACATTTATATACTATAGTTATAAGATGTTATAAATTCTTATGAATATCACAAACCATAGTTATGTTATCTTATGTATTTAGCAAGTTAGCGACTTTTTCGGGTGATTTTGTAGGTATTTTTATCGCCCCCAACCGACTGGATAGGTCGTTTAATCCTTGAGTTTTTTTTCGTGGACTGCTAGAGGTTGATCCTGATATTCTGAGAAAAACCTGACCCAAAATGGTTGATATGATTGGAGGTTAAATGGTTGATATTATGGAGGATATACCTGATATTCTGATATACTCTGTAAATGGAGCTTTGAATGGGAGAATAATCTATAAATGGTTGATGCTACTGGGGATTTTTCACAGCCAAAGGTAGACATGTTACAGCTTTTTTTTTATGGTGGCATAACAATGATTTTCGGTTTGTGCTTTTGGTGCATTTGGGGATTGGCTCTAGGGGGCTCTCGCATCCCCCAAGAACGAAACGTAACTATGGAAATCTACACCGCAAAATGTCAAGGTAGCCATGTGTACCCATCTCTTTGCAACACTTACCCTCTGGAGAATTTAACAATAGCTATTGCAGCTATGAAAAAAAGAAGCTACTGTAATTTTATAGGTAAATCAGCAAATCATCAAATGAGTCATGGCTTCCATAGCTTATGTTAGATAAGTATCCGGCTACCCTTTAAAGCCCCAATAGGCCACCGGGGCCACTTTTTTTGCGTGCCAGGCCGCCCAGCAAGCCGTGGCCGATATCGTCTTTCGCCAGCTGGAGGATGACAAGTCCAAGGTGGACGTGCGGAAGCTCAGTGGAACTCGTGGCGGTTTTTCCCCGGAAGATCTGGAAAAACCGAAGAGGACTTTTGTGGTGTTTTTTGAGGTGAAACCAAAGTCAGGACTGAAGGTAGTGAAGGTAGTGAAGCCGATAGTAAACTGGGATTTTTTTTTGGGGGGCGGTGAGCAAATGATAATTGTAGATAATATAGGAGGGTTCCTGAAATGGGGGCACCGCCGTTACCCAGAAATCATCCAAGACATTTAGATCATTTTAGTAAACCCATGGTTCTGGGGATCCACAATGTAAGAGTAATCCCCAATAGTATAGAAAAGTTATTTATATTATGGTTATTGCACCTCTCATTATTATATATGCACCTTAAATGGTTTTCTATGTATACCCCAAATGGTTATGTATATATATATAACCACATGGTTATTTGATTAAATATATATATATATACAGCTACATTATATATATATATATTTATATTTATATATATATAAGTAATTAATAATTATGGGTATCATACCTGACGGCCGAGGTGCCACTTCTGAGTCGCGTCCTTCGCCTCCCTGGGGTGGACGAAGTGGACTCCAAACTGGCGTCCATGTGCGGGATGGGAGAGCTGGGCCATGGGGAAAGCAACGAAAAAACGGAGGTTTTACCGAGCAAAATGTCGATTTTACAATGATTTTACCATGAAAAATGGAGATTTAACCATAAAAAAAACAATAAACAATGTGGATCTATCCGGTCAAAATGTGGGTTTTGCCAATTTTTTCTATGGAAAAATAGGGATTGAACCAATGAAGAATGGATTTTCCCTTAGAATTGTCAATGGGTTTTGTGCAGGGAAGATGATGATTATCCCATGATTTTGGGCATCATATGTTTAAACCCAATTTGGTTCCGGAACTGTTTCGGGGGTTGGCACAAACGACAATCTATAGAAGCAACTGAAGGGCCGCTTTATCACAACCGAACATAGGAAACTCCCCCAAACCCACCCGGAAATCTAACTAGAAATAGAAAACGTTGCGAAATCTGACTGAACAAATCACAAACAAATGGGAGGTTTAGGTTCAATCTAGAAATAATCCATGTTTAAGTGCAACACAAATCTCTTTTTTCCATGGTAAAGTGGTGTAAAGATGCCGCATTTTGACGTGAACTCCCTTGGGATGGTAATGTCCAGCGACGCCAGGTGTCAGCCCTTGGTGGCCGATGTGGGCTTGGAGCAGGCTATGGGAAACATGTAATCCCATCCCCCTGAAAAAAAAATGGTCCCGATGATGTGCAAACTGCCTATGTTTTCTATGTTTTTTTGTTTCTTTTTGGGGTGTTCAATAATGTTCAATACTAGGGGGAAGGGATTACTAACCATCCATTGTTTTGAGTACTGAAGTTTGGTCCACAAGGCCGTGAAGGGTGTGAAATTTGAGACACCCAATTCCACCAAACTACGCCATGATACGCCATGCTTCTGCCTTGAGTTAATTTTGCGAAACAATTGTAAAGCAACAAATTCAAAATAACCATTTTAAACAGATCTAAACAGCCAAAAAACATGGCCAAAGATTGACTACCAAAGATTGACCCATATTATTACCTATTATTACACAGTATTAAGCATATATTAACCATATATTAACCATATAATAACCATATATTGACCACCATTTTTTTGCAGAGATTGGACCGTGACTTGATCTCTGGCCGCCGAAGTCCAAGAAGTCCAAGGCCTTGGACTTCGTGAAGAGCGCGGGAAGCTCCAGCTGCACTGAGGTGGTTTCTTGGCGTTGCAGGCCTCGGGACCAGAGTGATAAAGAAGCCAGAATTTTTGATGGTGAATCAGGATTTTTATGGATTTTTTTCAGAGGTAAATCATGGTAAATCATGGTAAATCATGGTAAATCATGGTAAATCATGGTAAATCGTGGTAAATCATGGTAAATCATGGTAAATCATGGTAAATCAAATCATGATAAATCGTGGTAAATCATGGTAAATCATGGTAAATCATGGTAAATCATGGTAAATCATGGTAAATCATGGTAAATCATGGTAAATCATGGTAAATCGTGGTAAATCATGGTAAATCATGGTAAATCGTGGTAAATCATG